>Ga0099364_10000659_pt1 | contig 59093 bp, 52 predicted proteins | sample TergutTh196P3_FD_73070 | JGI IMG/M metagenome (GOLD analysis project Ga0099364, IMG submission 73070) | Microcerotermes parvus P3 segment gut microbial communities from Pointe-Noire, Republic of the Congo - Th196 P3 | ecosystem: Host-associated > Arthropoda: Insects > Digestive system > Gut ... | reverse complement strand
TCTATCTCCTCGGTAACGTTAGGATTGCTTACCAGACAGGAGATATCTTTGTGGATGATCGTTTGGGCGGCAAGAATTTGATGGGTGGCGAGATTGTGTTCCGCCGCCTTTTTCAACCTTTTGAGTCTCAATAATCTTTATTGCACATGTAAGACAAGATATTCCTCAATTGCTGGCGGAAATAAGGTCGCTCAAGATGAGCCTGCTCGAAAATTCAAGCCTGCGTAGTCTGGGATGAACCGCAGCGTAATCCCTTGCCCACGCGAGCTTGTTTTACCGCTCCTTCGTGTGAGCCTGCGTTCAGGCTGAAACATCAACCCCAAAATGCGCTTGTCTTTCGCTTCCCGCATCCGCTCTCCATCATTTTCCCAGGAACGGTTAAACTATCGTTTTTTTACGCTGCGTCCTCGTTTCCTCATGAACCGCCCCGCTTCTTCCGACTCTGCTGTCGCTACTCTTCGCCTGCCGCCGCATTCCATCGAGGCTGAGCAATCAGTCCTTGGCGGACTGCTGCTGGACAACCGCGCCTGGGACAACATCGGCGACAGGGTAAGCGACAGCGACTTCTACCGCGACGAACATCGCCGCATCTTTCGCCAGATCAGCAACCTGCTGGAAAACCGAAAGCCCGCCGATGTAATCACGGTCGCGGAGGCGTTGGAGAGCGCGGGCGAAGGTAAAGAGACCGGAGGATTGGCCTATCTTGGCGATCTGGCGAACAATACCCCCTCGGCGGCAAATATAGTCCGGTATGCGGAAATCGTGCGCGAACGGGCGGTTCTGCGTCAGCTAATCGCCGCCGCCGACGACATAGCAGGCAGTGCGCTCAATCCTGCCGGACGGGAAGCGCGGCAAATTCTGGACGAAGCGGAAGCAAAAATTTTTGAAATCGCGGAAAAGGGTATGCGCAGCAGCGAAGGGTTCGACCACATCAAGCCCCTGATTGCCGACACGATAAGAAGGCTTGACGAACTCTCCGCGCAGGAAGATATTGAAGAAGTCACCGGCATCCCCACCGGCTTCATTGACATTGACCGGATGACCACCGGACTGCAACCCGGCGACCTGATAATCGTCGCCGGACGCCCGTCAATGGGCAAAACCGCTTTCGCGCTCAATATCGCCGAACATGTGGCGGCTCGTGTCGGCAAGGCAGTCGGCGTATTCTCAATGGAAATGGGCAGCGCCCAGTTGGCGCAGCGAATGCTGGCCTCGTACTGCCGTCTGGACTCACAAAAACTTCGCACAGGCCGCTTGAGCGACGATGATTGGGCGCGGCTCACCACCTCGCTTGATGCCCTCTATCAAGCGCCTCTTTACATTGACGAGACCGGAGCCTTGAACCCCATCGAGCTACGCGCCCGCGCCCGCCGCCTGCATCGGCAATGTCAGGGCAAGTTGGGACTAATCATCATTGACTACATGCAGCTCATGAACTCAACGCGGCAAAACGAAAACCGCGCGACCGAACTCTCGGAAATCTCCCGTTCGATCAAGGCGCTGGCGAAGGAATTGCGCGTGCCCATCATCGCCCTCTCGCAGCTCTCCAGAAAGGTCGAGGAGCGAAACGACAAGCGCCCGCTCATGTCCGACCTGCGCGAATCCGGCGCAATCGAGCAGGATGCGGACGTTATCATGATGCTCTACCGCGACGAATACTACAGAAAGGAAGAATCCCAGCAAAAAGGGCTTGCGGAAATCATTATCGGCAAGCAACGAAACGGCCCTACAGGTTCCGTCATCCTGACCTTCCTGGGCGAATACACCCGCTTTGAAAATTCCGCCCAGGTGCGGGGACGCCCATGAGCGCGCCGCCGCCTTCCGCAGCCGACATGAAAGGCAAACGCGGACTGACACGACTCTGGAACGCCGCACGTTATTCCATCAAGGGCATTGCCGCCGCCTGGCGGAGCGAAGAGGCTTTCCGGCAAGAAGTATTGCTGGTTATGGCGGCAGCGCCGCTTGGGCTATGGCTGGGCGAAAACGGCGTGGAACGCGCATTGCTCGTGGGCAGCGTCCTCTTGATCTTAATCGTGGAACTTTTGAATTCCGCGCTTGAGGCAATAGTCGACAAAGCATCGCCGGAAATGCACGAGCTTGCGGGACGCGCCAAAGACATGGGCAGCGCCGCCGTGCTGATAAGCCTCGTTCTGGCGGCGACGGTCTGGATACTTACGCTCTTTTTCTGAACAAGCGTTTATGAATAGATCATGACCACGAACGAGCGCGTATTCTCTCCTGTGAATTCTTCTCCATGCTGTCGTCCGATTCGGGCGCGGCTGGATTTTTCCGCCCTGCGCCATAATTTTTCTGTCGCGCGCGGTTACGCAAAAGATACAAAACTCTGGGCAGTCATCAAGGCGGATGCCTATGGTCATGGGCAATTCGCGGCAGCGCGCGCGCTGGACGGATTGACGGACGGGTACGCGCTCCTGGAATCGGAAGTGGCCGTATCGTTACGCGAACAGGGCTTAAGACAACCAATTTTGCTGTTGGAAGGATTTTTCGCGCCGGAAGAAATTGCCCGCATCGTCCAATACGATCTGACCACGGTCATACACAGCAAGAACCAACTGGAAATGCTTGCCGCAGCGCGCAGTCGTCCGGCGCATGTCTATCTGAAAATTGATACCGGCATGAACCGGCTGGGCTTTGAGCAACAGGAGACAGGCGCGGTCTTGCAACAACTGGAGCAGCTTGGCATCCGGCAGATCACGCTAATGACCCACTTTGCCGACGCGGATACCGGAGCGGGTTTTGCCGCGCAACTTGATTCGGCGCGACAGCTTGCCGGGCGCGCAAATTTACCGTGGAGCCTTGCCAATTCCGCCGCCTTGATGAAACGCCCGGAGAGTTTGGGAGGCTGGGCGCGTCCCGGCATAATGCTCTACGGCGGCAGCCCGTTCGGATTAACGCCCGGTCGTACGGCGGCAGAGCTTGGTCTGCGCCCTGTAATGACATTGGAAAGTCGTTTGGTTGCCTTGCGGACCGTCAAGGCCGGAGAGCGGGTAGGCTATGGCGGAACTTGGCAGGCAACAGCGGATACGCCGGTCGGAATCGTCGCCTGCGGCTATGCCGATGGCTATCCGCGTCATGCGCCGACGGGCGCGCCGATTGCGGTGGCAGGCGCTCTCTCCCGCACCCTGGGGCGTGTTTCCATGGACATGATCGCCTGCGATTTGCGCGATGTGCCAAACGCCATGATAGGCAGTCCCGTGACCTTGTGGGGGAGCGGCGAAGGCGGCGCGGTTGATGCGGACGCGCTGGCCGAAGCCGCCGGAACGATCAGCTACACACTCTTCTGCGCTTTGGCAGGGCGCGTGCCGAGAGTTTATGAGAATCTTTAGAGCGGTTTCGGTTGAGTCGTTAGCCTTGACCATCATTGCCCAGGCGAACGCCGAGCGTGAGAAGAACGCAGCAAAACGCGCATTCTGGCTGTCTTTGGTCGGAGTGACAGGATTTGAACCTGCGACCCCTGCGTCCCGAACGCAGTGCTCTACCGGGCTGAGCTACACTCCGACATTGACTGACTGACCGCCCGCTTTAATGCGAGCGTTCAACCGCAAAACTTGCTAATTCTAGCAAGGTCTTTCTGTGCTGACTATCGGGAAGTATGGAAATGGCCGCCTTTGCCTGTTCTGTCGCTTCTTTTGCCCGTTGTCGGGTATGTTCCAGCGCGTTTGAGGCGCGAATCGCGGCAAGCACCGCCGGAAAGTCATCCCGACCGCCGCTTTTAATGGCGTGTCTGACTGAGGCCGCCTGTTCCGCCGTGCCGTGCCGCATGACATAAATCAGGGGCAAGGTCGGCTTGCCCTCGGCCAGATCGTCGCCCAGACGCTTTCCGGTATCGGCCTCGTCGCCGGAGTAGTCCAGCACGTCGTCAATGAGCTGGAAGGCTGTGCCCAGATACATGCCGTAACGCGCCATGCTCTCTTCAGCTTCCGGTGAAGCGTCCGCCACAATCGCGCCCAGTTGCGCCGCCGCCTCAAAGAGTTTGGCTGTCTTGCAGTTAATGACTTTCAGATAATTAGCCTCGTCCACATCCGGGTCGTGGCGGTTCATCAACTGGAGCACTTCCCCTTCCGCGATGATGTTGGTCGCATCGGATAGCACCTGCATCACCCGCATTTTTCCGGTCTTAACCATCATCTGAAACGCGCGCGAGTAGAGGAAATCCCCGACCAGAACGCTGGCCGCATTGCCGAACATCACATTGGCGGTATCCCGTCCGCGCCTCAAGTTGGATTCATCCACCACATCGTCGTGCAGGAGCGTTGCGGTATGGATGAATTCCACCACCGCAGCCAGTTCATGATGTTCTTCTCCCCGGTAGCCAAAGGTTTTCGCCGCCATCAGCAACAATGCCGGACGCAGACGCTTGCCGCCGCCTGCGATGATGTACTCCGCCACTTGCCGTATCAATGCCACATCGGAGCAGAAACGCTGACGGATTACCGCGTCTACTGCTTTCATGTCTTCCCCGATTATGGCGTAAAGCTGCTGTAACGACAAAATTGCTCCCGTTTTGTGAAAGATTCGCAATGTTAGAAGCCATGCTATCTACGCGTCAAGGTTATTAAGCATAAGTTGCGTTACAAGTCTCCCGTCGCCAGTCTGGTAAGCCGTAGAAGCGATGCAAAACGGAGCATCCTGGGCACGTTAGGCAGCTTTCCTGGCGCATTCTGCCTCGCCCTTGACGGCATCGGCCTTGAGCAAGTTGTAATGCGAACACGCCGCTTCAATGACCGTGCCGTCTCCGGCAAGGCGCGCGCCGCCGTACCCGCCTGCTTTCAATATCGAGTACGTGAGCGATTCAAAAAAACCATGGCAGAGAGAGCCTTAGCGCATGACGATAAAACGTCCAATGTTGGCATGATCCGGCATGATTCCACCAGTGACCCACATGCGCCCCAGGCGCGCCAGTCGCTCGGAACGAATCGTAAAGGGAGACCCTGCGAAATGCTTGTTTGCAACAGCCGTTCAGGAGGAATCCCGATACAGCCGATGCGCGAATGCGGCGCATTGGCTATGTTATCAACCAGCATCCGCAGCTTCCTCAAGGGATGGATCGCTTTTTCAGCGTCTGGTAGCTGAACATACCATTCCGAATCGTGTCGGCTGTTCCCATATATTTCCCCTATCAGGAAATTGGCATCTTATATCAGCAGCGTCGCAAAGAGCAGGGTTTTTGAGTGCCCTGGTAGTGGCTTCCTTTGTCACTCAATAGAATCAACTGTTGCGTATTCCGTTCGCCGCTGCCTAACGATTTTGCCGCCGTTATAATATGCGGTGTCTTTCTTCGGAATGCCCATAATGTCCAGGTCCTACATTTCCACTCCTTTCGCGCCGGCAGCCATCGGCGCTTATTCCCAAGCGGTTCGCGCCGGGCAAACAGTCTATCTCTCCGGCCAGATCGGTCTTGACCCGCAAACGCAAGCTATGGCGGACGGCATTGACGCGCAAATCGAGCAGGTTTTCCAAAACCTCGCGGCAGTCGCCAAGGCCGTCGGCGGCTCGCTGGACGATGTGGTCAAGCTGAATGTCTACCTCGTCGACCTCGCTCATTTCAACAAGGTCAATGAAGCAATGTCCCGGCACTTTCAAACGCCCTATCCGGCGCGCGCCGCCGTTGGGGTCAAGGAATTGCCGAGAGGCGCTCTGTTTGAGGCGGACGCTGTTTTGTGGCTGGCGTGAGCAAAACGGCGCAAAGCGCAAAAGACAATCTGGCTGATACCCTGACCGCCAAATTCGCCCGCCTTGGACTATCAAGGCAGGCAGACCTGCTCCTGCATTTGCCGATGCGCTATGAGGACGAAAGCCGGATATCAACCATCGCTCATCTCACCGGCGATGATGCCGCGCAGGTCGAGGGAACCGTAATAGCCTGCGAGATCGTGCCTCGACCCCGCCGCCAACTGGTCGCCAGATTGAATGACGAGAGCGGCACAATCACGCTGCGCTTTCTCCATTTTTATCCGTACCAACAAAAGATGCTGACGACCGGAGCGCGAATCCGCGCCTTCGGGGAAACGCGCCAGGGTTTTTTCGGGCTGGAAATGGTGCATCCCCGCCTGTCTTCAGCAAATGCGCCGTTGCCGCAAACCCTGACCCCCGTTTATCCCACGACGGCAGGCTTGTCACAGGCCGCGCTAAGAAAGCTGATTGCCCGCGCCCAGGAAAAAATCACACTGCCGGAAACCCTGCCGGAAGCATGGCAACAAGGCATTGCCGCCCTGCCTGAACTTCCCACGCTGATGGAAGCGATTACCATGCTGCACCATCCGCCGCCCAAGGCCGAGCAGGACGCGCTTATCAACCGCACCCATCCGGCCTGGCAGCGGGTCAAGCTCGACGAACTGCTCGCGCAGCAAATCTCGCTGCGTCTGGCTTATCAGGCGCGGCGCAAAAGCCGCGCCCCTAGGCTTTCGGGAAACGGAGAATGGTCAAACGCGCTAATCGCCAGTCTGCCCTTCTCGCTCACCGCCGCGCAGCGTCGCGTCGCCGCCGAAATTTGCGCTGATTTGGCAACGCCTCATCCCATGCAGCGTCTATTGCAAGGCGATGTCGGCTCAGGCAAAACCCTGGTCGCCGCGCTGGCAGCCTGTCAAGCCATCGAATCCGGCTTTCAGGTGGCGTTCATGGCTCCGACGGAAATTCTCGCCGAACAGCATTTCCTCAAGTTTTCCGAATGGCTCGCCCCGCTTGGAGCGCGTATCGCATGGCTTACCGGCGGAAAAAAGGCAAGTGACAAGAAAAAGGAGCGCAAAGCCGCACAGGAAGCGGAACTGGTCATCGGAACCCATGCTCTGATTCAGGAAGGCGTGGATTTTTCCCGCCTGGGTCTTGTCATTATTGACGAGCAGCACCGTTTCGGCGTGCGTCAACGTCTTGCTCTCCGGCAAAAGGGCGAGATGCCGCACCAGTTGATGATGTCTGCGACGCCCATTCCGCGCACTCTTGCCATGAGCTATTGCGCCGATCTGGATGTTTCCACTCTGGACGAATTGCCTCCGGGGCGATCCCCCGTCCGCACCCGTCTTGTCCGTATGCAGCGGCGCGAGGAAATCATGGCCTGGGCGCGGCAGGAAATGACAACAGGCCGACAAACGTACTGGGTCTGCCCCCTGATCGAAGAATCCGAAACTCTGGAATTGCAAACCGCGCTGGAAACCCATGCCGTCTTGTCCGAAGCAATGCCGGAACATGCTGTCGGCCTTGTGCATGGCCGCCTGAAATCCTCCGAAAAACAGGCGGTCATGGCCGCCTTTGCCGCCGGGGAAATCCGGCTTCTTGTCTCAACCACGGTAATCGAGGTAGGCGTGGATGTGCCCAACGCCAGCCTGATGATTATTGAACATGCCGAACGCTTCGGCCTTGCCCAGTTGCATCAGTTACGCGGGCGTATCGGGCGCGGCAGCGAACAGAGTGTTTGCGTCTTGCTCTACGCCGAGCCTCTTTCCATTACGGCGCGTGAACGTCTGAAAATCCTGTTCGAGACAAACGACGGCTTTGAGATTGCCAGCCGCGATCTGGAACTGCGCGGCCCCGGCGAATTCATCGGCAGCAGGCAAAGCGGTTTGCCGATGCTGCGCTATGCCGATCTGGAAAGCGACGTTCATCTGGTGGAGATAGCCCGCGACCTAGCGACGCTTCTCATCGAACGCTATCCCGAACATGCAAACCGGCATCGTGAACGCTGGCTGGGCGACAAGGAAGAAACCCTGAAAGCCTGATTGACCGAGCATATATAGCCATTCCCGTAAGTAAAATTAGTGCCGGTGATAGTCATTATTTCGCACAGACAGTAGGCCAGTATGGAACGAAGGGGCGTAGGCCAGTCAAAGCCGCCCGCCGAAGCCTTGCCTGTGGCATGGACTCGCGGCAAACGCCCCGCTCGCCCTTCACGCGCTTGTCCAGACGCGGATTGAAGCCGGGCGGGCTTCGATACATTGCGGTTTGGCTGTTCCGTGTAAAATCAAAAGGTCAACCGCAGAGTGGTCTCATATATCTGCGCCGGTTGACTTCCATAAAATCTGAACAAGGAGTTTCCTGTGTCTCGCATCTGGAATTTCAGCGCCGGCCCTGCCGCCTTGCCGGAGGTCGTATTACAACAGGCAAAGGAGGAATTACTCGACTGGCGCGGCATTGGCGCGGGCATCATGGAAGTCAACCATCGCGGCAGGCATTTCATCGAGGTGATTAAGGAGACCGAGGCCGATTTGCGCGAATTGCTCGCAATTCCCGAACACTACCGGACGCTGTTCCTGCAAGGCGGCGCAACCCTGCAATTTTCGGCAATTCCGCTGAATCTGCTGGTCGAAGGCAGAAGCGCGGACTATCTCATAACCGGAGCATGGTCGAAAAAAGCCTTCACGGAAGCGGCAAGACTCCCACTTACGGGAAAAATCCACCTTGCGGCGAACACGGAGGACAAGCCAGCTCCCGCTTTTACCCGCCTGCCAGAGCCGGAAAATATCGTCCTTGACGAAAAGGCGGCCTACCTGCATCTGTGCGGCAACGAGACGATAGATGGCGTTGAAATTCACGACGACGCCTGGCTGGACGGGGTATTGTCGTCCGATGTGCCGATCATTGCGGATATGAGTTCAAATATCCTCTCCCGCCCTCTCGATGTCGCCCGCTATGGCCTTATCTACGCGGGAGCGCAGAAAAATATCGGCCCTTCCGGCCTTACAATCGTAATCATCCGGGAAGACCTTTGCGAAGGCGCGACGGGCAATGCGCCCGCCCCGATAAGTTACAGGATTCAGGCGGAAAACGGCTCCATGCTCAATACGCCTGCAACCTTTGCTATTTATCTTGCCGGACTGGTTTTCCGATGGCTGAAGGAGCAGGGCGGTCTTGCCCGCATGGCGGAAATCAACCGCGCCAAGGCAGCTAAACTCTACGCTGCCATTGACGGGAGCTTTTACCGGAATCATGTCGCGCCGCCCTGCCGGTCGAACATGAACGTGCCTTTCAATCTCCCGACCCCTGAGCTGGAGGCGGAATTTGTCCGTGAATCGGAGGCGGCGGGGTTCATGGGACTTATTGGACACAAGTCCGTCGGTGGCATCCGCGCTTCCATTTACAACGCCATGCCCACGGAAGGCGTGGAAGCGTTGATTCTATTCATGGCTGATTTCATGCGACGGCGAGGGTAGGGAGGTTTTGATTGAAACGCGCGCCCAACAGTCGCGTTATAGTGCTTGCCGCAAATAAAGCTACTATAAGGGGGCTAACCACGCCGCTGTAGGGGTTAAAAATTTTTACCCTATACAGCAGCGTGGTCGCTATTTCGCACAGATTACAACCCCATCGTCATTTCCACGAAGGCGGGAATCCAGTACTGCGCTGAAAGTCACGACAAATTTCCAGAACAGGACAGGAGCGATATTCCCATGCGGAAATGTCACAGGAAAGCAAAGGCTTTGCTGGATTCCCGCCTTCGCGGGAATGACGAATAATTTGGCGTGGGACAAGGTTCTACCTCTCCCGCGCATCACTTGACCATCGCTTGATTAACGGAAAGCGCTATAATCCATAATACTTGATTGACATAATAACATCATCGAGAAAAGCGCGTCGATATTTGACATTAAGATAATTGTTTATCATGCAATTATAAATCCATGTTTTGTTTGCGGGAATAGTGAATCTGTAGGCGATAAATGCTTTTTGCTTATGGATATATTGTTATGGCATACGAATTTATTACCACTATGCTTACATGGTTTTTAGTGCTCCGCTACACCCTTTATCATAAAAGGGTTTTATGTCTTTCTGTGTGGAGCCGATTGCAGAGTGTGAATTTTTTATGCCTTGATGCAATTTTTCGATTGTTTACAAGGAGATATGTCATTGTCGCTCATTCTTTGTCAATTTTTACAATTTAGATAAACATTCATCGTATAAAAATGATCTTTCGTCTTGCCATCAATCAAAAAATGGTTTACGATGCCTACAATCAAGTCGCCTGTTTTTATGCAGGAGTGTTAAAAATTTTGCAAAAGGTAAATAATGTCAGCAGCAAACAAAGTCTTCGCTAAAAAACTTCTTGCCAAAGCCGGTTCTGGCTTGCTTTTTGCACACACAAGCTATCGTCGTTTAGATACGCTCTGGCTTGGCGCTGCTTCTGGCGTCTACCTTTCCCTCAAATCAACGGCTATCCGAAAGGAAGCTGTTTTTTGCGCCCGTGATTTCTCGCGCACACGTGTTTTTGCTCCCCTCTCCCCCGGCTCCTTTCCTACCGCTTCGGCGTTATTTACTAAGCGGGAGAGGCACTCACAACTCCCCTCTCCAGCTTGCGCGGTCTTGCGGACGATTGGGGCCGGGGGAGAGGGGAGCCTTTTGTTGTGAGTCACCCCAACCTGGAGGTTGGGACTTCCTCGCCACAGATGAGGATGGCATCAATACTCCACAAAACAACTGCCTCGCTCACACCGCCATTCATTTTGAGACTTCTTCGAGGCGCGAGATCAAGCGCTATGCGCCATGCCCTTTGGCAAAGGGGCTAAACCGCCCGCTTCTCTAAACAGTTTTTTCACTTGATTATGAGGAATTGTCATGAAAATTAAATTTCTGTTCTATGTGCTTGTAGCTACATCCTGGGTCACGTTGCTGGCTGTCGCCGGGATTGGGATCACAAGTATGCACGGCGCAAATAACAACATGCATATGGTTGGGGAAGAGAAATATCAGGAAGTGATTGAACTTACTGAATTTCAATTCGCCATAACCGAGATTGCGCTGCGATTCTACGAGATTTTGCATAAGGGGCAGTTTCCGTATGAAGAGCAGCTTTCCGAGCTGCGTCGGCTTTTGCCTCTGAAACAGCAAGCGGATCAAAATGCGGCACAGGCTTTCAATCTATATGACAAATTGCCGCACACGCCTGACATGCAGCAAAGATGGGATGATACTTCCAAGTTCTGGGCGGAGTGGTATCCGTTACAGGTAGAGCAGACCAGACGGCTGGAAAGCGCGGTTGCCAACCCCAGCCCGGAGATTCTGGCTCGTTTCAACGCAGAGATGAATGCTTCCATTGAGGTTTTTCGCCCGCTTACGATCGGTCTTCGAACTGGCGCCGGCGGGCTGGTAGAACGGAACACGGAGATTATCAAGACATCGGTCGCCGAGTCCATTGAGAGCCAGGAACGGGCGATTATGTTGCAGATTACTCTGGCGGTCATTGCCGCCATTCTCATTTCCGGGGTGTCCTTCAAGTTGGTGAGAGCCACCTTTGTGCCGCTTGACAGGATAATTGAAGTGGTGAGCAAGGTCGCAAAAGATCACGATCTGGGTTCAAGGGTAGATTACAAGAGCGACAACGAGATGGGGACAATCGTGCGATCCTTCAATCATTTGATGAAAGAGATGCAAGAGTCATTCAAGGATATCTACGTGCAAATGGAAGAGGTGACCAAGTCGCTGGAGACGCTCTCCACGGCGGCGCATCAGGTTTCGATAAGCTCTGCAAGCCAGTCTACTTCCACTTCCGCGATGGCAGCCTCGGTGGAAGAAATGACGGTTTCCATCAATACTGTGTCCGCCAGCGCGGATGATGCCAGCTCCATAGCGCGTCGCGCGGGCGAGGACGCGAATGAAGGAAGCAAAACCATAGCGCGCGTTGTTCATGGAATGAGCGAAATTTCCGATACCGTCGCGCAGGGTTCCAGGGTAATTCAGACGCTGGGCGAAGATTCGGAGCAGATTTCCTCGGTTGTGCAGGTCATCAAGGAAGTTGCGGATCAAACGAACCTGTTGGCGCTAAACGCGGCTATTGAAGCGGCGCGCGCGGGCGAGCAAGGACGCGGCTTTGCTGTGGTGGCGGACGAAGTGCGGAAACTTGCGGAACGCACCGCCCAATCAACCGGCGATATCAGCGCGATGATCGGCAAGATTCAGGTATCCGCGAAAGAGGCGGTCGAGGAAATGAATCTGGTTGTGCAAAATGTTGAGCGCGAACAGGTTCTGGCGCAGGAAGCGGGCGAGAAGATGAGCTTGATCTTCGAGGAGGCAAGCAGGGTTGCAAAAGCGGTTACGGAAATCTCCAGCGCCCTGAAGGAAGAGAGCGAGGCAGTCCAGGAAATCTCCCGCCATATGGAGAGCATCGCCCAGATGACCGACGAGAACAACGCGGCGATAGAAGGGGCGGGAGCCAGCACGCAGCGCCTCGGACTACTGATGAACTCCGTCAAAATGACAATGGCGCGGTTCAAGGTGTGAGTATAACCCTCGTTTTCTTGGGATAGTCAAAAAACAAGAGGTCGCCGCTGCCTACCGTAAGGTCAGCCCATGCCTGGGAAAAGGCAAGGGCTACAATGCCGCTGGTCGGGATATTGTCTATGTTCAATCCGCCCAGCGCATTGGCCAGATCAGTGCTTTCCGGATTGTGCCCGACCAGCATCAAGGTCTTTACGCCAGAGTCGACTGTACGGATCAAATTGACCAACTCCGAAACCGAGGCTGCATATTGCTCCTGATTGCGCCTTATCTCTTCAGGCTGCATTCCAAGTTGATTAGCATAATGAATCGCGGTATTGATAGCGCGAACCGCTGGACTGGACATGATCAGATCAGGCGTCATTCCCTGCTTCGCCAGACGGCGTCCCATTTCCGGGGCGTCGCGCTCCCCGCGTTTATTCAGGGGGCGCTCAAAGTCACCAAGATCGGCATCCTGCCAGCTTGATTTGGCATGTCGGCAGACAAAGAGCTTGAATTGGGTCATAGGTTCTCCTGAATTTCACGCCACAAACTTGCATATGCGGCGGCGGCGGTCGAGGCGGGTAAAGCGGCGGCTACCGGCTGCCGGTAGACGCCCATCCGCTCGATGTCCGCCGAGTAAGGGATAGTGGTTTGCAACACCCTGAATCGCTCCCGCAGGGACAACATGATTTCCGCGTGCATTTTCTTTCGTTTCTCGACCATTGAAAAAAAGAGTAACAAATTGTCATGCCCCAAACCAATCTTGTCAAGAAAGGCATACAGTTGATCCAGAGAGCGCAAGGACAAAGTCGTTGGAATCAGAGGCATCAGAACGTAATCGGCGGCGTATAAAATATTTTCCGACAACAGAGTCAGATTCGGCGGACAATCGAGAATGATATACTCATACTCTGCCATCAGGGGAGCCAGCACCTTGTGCAGTCGCATGTGAGACTCCTTGCGCTCATCCAGAGCCAGATCAATGTTGCGATAGGAAAAATCAGCGGGCAACATATAAAGGCCGGAATAATCTGTGCCTTTGATATTCTCTTCAATATGCCTGCCGCCCTTCAGCAGTTTTTTTGCCCCGAAATTTTGCTGCGGACAGACACGGAAATAAAAAGAAGCCGATGCCTGAGGGTCCATGTCCACCAGCAGGGTTTTGCCGGTCTGTCGTGCGGAGAGATAAGCCAGATTGACCGCAGTAGCTGTTTTTCCCACTCCGCCCTTGATGTTGTAGACCGCAATGACACTCATACCTACCTCCCCCGCTTTCTGAAAAGTTTATGGAACAGCATAACTGTTTTCTGATTGCCGAATCGCGCGAACGCCCTGGCAAAACGACCACGCAGAGCCTCTTGTTCCTGGAACAGACTCTGTAGCAGACCGCCGAGAGCCGCAGCCTGATCGAGCTTCTGCGGCGATTCCGCAGCAAGGGTTATCACGCTCTGACGCAGCATCTCCTGCTGCACCGAGAGATCGTTAAAAGATCCGAGAATATCCTGCAACTTTCTTAGCTGCCGGGTCACGATTTTCAGTTCCTGTTTTGGATAGAGGGAGCCGAACAGTTCTATGGCATAACGCAACTTTTTGCACTGGAGGCGCAAGCGATGCGTCTCGGTATCTGGAGTGGTTGCGTCAAGATTCCGACCGCCGCGCATAACCCGTTTATAACGTTTTAGAATAATCCGGTCGGCCAGTTCCCGTATCGGCAGGTCGGACAAGTCCGCCGTCTGCCGATCATGTCGTTTCAAGGCTTGCTGCCAGGCGCTGAATAACGCTTCGGTTTTCCTGGAGCCAAGCATACGCGCCATTTTTTTCTGTTCAACCTGTCGCTTGCGACTCAATTCGGCGAAAAATTCCTGCAACCCCGGGCGCAAACAAGAAGACAGCCTCTTTACGTGATCATCTTGCGCCAAAAGATAAACATCCAGATCGCGGGTAGGGCCGGTTATAGCTCCGAGGCGGCGAAACATCCGACTCAACGATACCGAATCGGGCAAAACCCGCTTGGCAAATATCAGACCGGAGCGGGCGCGGCGGATGGCAACCCTTATGTCATGGAGAAATTCAGGATCATAATCAGCAAGCGCGCCCGGCATATTAAGGGTGATCGTGTCCAGAAGGGCTTGATAGATGCGGATCATGGCCTCACGGGCGGCTTCGTCGCCGTCAAGTTCAAGCGTGAATTTCTGACTGTAATCAAGGGGACTACGCCCCTTTGCCCGACACGCATCTTCAAAGGAGGTCAATGGCAAGACGGATTCGGTAACGCCGTTTTCGGCAAGAATACGACGGATGACTTCATGTTCGCCCTCATAACCACGAACCCGGCGTAACAGGAGAGTGCGCCGCTCCCTGTCAGCAGACTGCCTGATTTCGATCGCGGCAATCGCCTTTTTGTCCCGATTGAGCAAGCTAATCTGCCTGCTATGCAAATTAACCTCTGCCAATGGCAATAAGCAACGACCCCCCAAAATCGGCTCCAACAGTTTTCTCAACTCGCCGGGAGGAAAATCGCCAGCGAAACAAGAGGTTTGCAGTTTGGGGCCGTCCGGTTGGGTAGCCGCCTCGCCGCTATCGCCATGACATAGTGACCAGTAGGAGCCGTGACAATGGAGCAAATAGCCTTTCCGATAGAGCCGCCAATCGAAAGAGTCGGCATAAACCACACTGGCTTCGCATTCTGGAGCGGCATCCAGTCCGAACTCGGCTGCCAACGCGGCAAGCAACTTCTCCGTCGGCAGAAGATCGGGCAACAACATGTCCCTGCCTGGGTGATCCATAGTTTTTTCCCTTTTGTCGCCATAATCACTTGGAAAATATAGACGGTATATGAAACTATTATGACAGCGCAGACGAAACTGGCGATGCCCCCGCGCTTTGGCTTACGGAAGACGCAGCCGCATAAATAACAGCCCGCGCAATCGTTATCGGATGTAAAGCACGATAGGTAGCGTCCAGGTTTGACGGATGTCTGCCACTTGCGGCAGAGCCAAAGACCGGGAGAGTATGCGTAAAATGTAAGCGCTTGAACCAAAACCGCTCTAATCATCACAGCTATTGCCATGACCCCTGATCTCTGCCCCCTGCTGCTCATTGTATTGCCGCTACAGAATTTCTCCGTAACAGTATTTTTCTATGCAAATGCTGCGATGCAACATATAATGCCGTCCATGTCTTAACCCTGTTGAATTATGTCTGCTTCCGTATTCATTGTCCAGTCTGGTCTTGCGGAAAAAACGCGCAAAAGCCGCCTGCCCGGCATCTTGGATGTTCTGCAAAGCGTAACCGGACTCTTTCTCGCCCTGTTCATGTGGGGGCATATGTGTTTTGTCGCCTCCATCCTTCTGGGCAAGACGGCCATGTGGACAGTCACCCGGATGTTTGAAGGCTATTTTTTCTTCGGAAAATCCTATTATGGCCTTGTGTCCCTGGTCGTCGCGTTTGTGGCGCTGGTGTTCTTCGTCCACGCGCTCCTCGCGGTTCGCAAGTTTCCAGGCAATTACCGGCAGTGGCGCGCTGTCCGCGCCCACGCCAAGGCAATGCGGCACGGGGATTCAACCTTGTGGATATGGCAGGTTTATACCGGCTTTCTCCTTTTCTTCCTGGCTTCGGCGCATCTCTATCAGATGATGATCTGGCCGCAGGACATCGGCCCTTACGCTTCCGCCGACCGTATCTGGAGCGACGGGTTATGGCCGTTTTATCTGGTGATGTTGCTGGCGATAGAGCTGCACGCCTGCATCGGCCTTTATCGTCTGGCAATAAAATGGGACTTGCTGCCGGTCTCCCTTGCCTTCCTGAAACGGCTGAAATGGGGGCTGACCGTATTTTTCCTGGCTCTCGGCCTGGCTACCTTGGGCGCGTATATGAAAATCGGATATGAACATCGCTTTCAGTATGGTGAACGTTATACCCCGAAAACATTGCCCGATTGGCTCTTGCGTTTTTCGCCGACAGATGATTTTCCCAATATCATCCTGCCGCAACCAACCTTGACCGAAGAGTCGCCATGAATACCATCCTGACAGATGTATTGGTAATCGGCGGCGGCCTTGCCGGATTGCGAGCGGCAATCGGGGCGAAACAGCGCGGACATCGCGTCCTTATCCTCTCTCTGGTTCCGCCCAAGCGTTCCCATTCGGCGGCGGCGCAGGGCGGGATGCAAGCCTCGCTTGCCAATGTGATTCGTGGCCAGGACGACAACGAGGACGTGCACTTTGAGGACACCGTGCGCGGCAGCGACTGGGGCGCGGATCAGGTAGTCGCGCGCATGTTCGTAAACACCGCTCCCAAGGCGGTACGCGAACTCGCGGCCTGGGGCACGCCCTGGAGCCGGGTGCGTCGAGGCGACCATAACGTTGTCATCAACGGCGAGAAAGTAACCCTTACCGAGCGCGACGCGGCGCATGGCTTGATCGCGCAGCGCGATTTTGGCGGGACCGAAAAATGGCGCGCCTGCCACGTCTCGGACGGAACCGGACACGCCATGCTGTTTACCATGAGCGATCAGGTAATCAGGCACGACATTGAAGTTCTGGAGCGTACCGAGGCTCTAGCCTTGATTCACGACGGCGAACGCTGTTATGGCGCGGTAGTGCGTAACCTTGTCAGCGGGGAACTCTTTGCCTGCATGGCCAAGGCTACGATCATAGCAACCGGCGGGGCGGGACGGCTTTATCGCGTCACCACCAACGCGGTAATCTGCGAAGGCATGGGACACGCGCTGGCGCTGGAAACTGGAGTAGCTCCGCTTGGCAACATGGAAGCCGTGCAATTTCATCCCACCGGCATTTTCCCTGCGGGTATTCTCGTCACCGAGGGTTGTCGGGGCGACGGCGGCCTGTTGCGCGACGCGGACGGGCATCGTTTCATGCCCGATTACGAACCGGAAAAGAAAGAGCTTGCCTCGCGCGATGTCGTTTCCCGCCGGATGGAGGAACATATCCGCAACGGCAAGGGCATCTCCTCGCGCTTCGGTAAGCATCTATGGCTTGATATTACCCTGCTCGGCAAGCAGCACATCGAGCATAATCTACGCGAAGTCAAGGAAATCTGCGAGATTTTTCTGGGCATGAACCCCGCTCGTAGCTGGATTCCCGTGCGTCCGGCGCAGCATTACACAATGGGCGGCATCCGCACCAACTACACCGGCGAATCGCCCTGGTTGAAAGGTCTGTTCGCGGCGGGCGAGGCAGCCTGTTGGGATTTGCACGGCTTTAACCGCCTGGGCGGTAATTCCGTGGCTGAAACCGTTGTCGCGGGAATGATTGTCGGCGAATTTATCGCCGACTTCTGCGACAACCCTGCAAATACCGTCGCGCCGCCTATCCTGCTCGCGGGAGAATTTGTCCGGCGGGAAAAAGCCGCGCTGGAAAAGCTCCTCTACCATCCCGGCAAGGAAAACGCTTTTCGCTTATGCGCGGAAATGCAGGATGTCATGACCCGTTCTGTAGGCATCTTCCGTAACGCGGACAATCTTCAGGAAGGGGTAGCCCATCTTCGGAGCTTGTTGCGGAAAAGTCTTGACATTGGAATTGTCGGCAAGAGCGGCGGCAGCAACCCGGAACTGGTCGCCGCCTATCGTGTCCGGCGGATGTTGAAACTCGCCATTACCATCGCCGAGGGCGCTTATCGGCGCGTGGAAAGCCGGGGGGCGCACTTCCGCGAAGATTTTCCGAAGAGGGACGACCAAAACTGGCTCAAGCGAACCTTGGCCTTCTGGTCGAATGATCCTGAATCCGACTTGCCCCGCCTGGAATATGAACCGCTCGATGTAAAGCGGATGGAACTGCCGCCGGGTTGGCGCGGCTATGGCTCAAAGGACTACATTGATCACCCGGACACTTTGGCGCGGCAATTGGAGGTGGCGGAGGTCAAGTACAGCTACCTGACGGCTGGCAAGGATCGTTTTGCCCTGCAAGAGGCTCTCATGCCCTATGCCGATTATCTGCCCGAGAGCCTGCGCGGCAAAAACGAGCGATTGGACGAACCTTTGGAGCGCAGATGAAGAACCGCCAAATCACCTTTCAAATCCTGCGTTACAACCCGCAGGATGTCGCTTCCAAGCCGCGCCTGCAAAGCTATACGCTGGAAAAAGACAGCGGCATGACGCTTTTTATCGCCTTGAACGAAATCCGCGAACAACAGGATCCGACCTTGCAATTTGATTTTGTTTGTCGCGCCGGAATTTGCGGCAGTTGCGCGATGATGGTCAATGGCCGACCCAGGCTTGCCTGTCGCACTCTCATATCCGATCTGCCGAAAACGATTGTCTTGACCCCCCTTCCCTTCTTTGAATTGATTGGCGACCTTTCTGTCAACACCGGCAAATGGATGCGCGGCATGAGTAGACACCTGGAAGCCTGGCTGCATTCCCGGGAAGAATCGCCCGACCTTGGTCGGATTGAGGAAAAGATGGAGCCGGAAGTAGCCGAAGCCGTCTATGAGATGGATCGCTGCATTGAGTGCGGTTGTTGTATTGCCGCCTGCGGAACCGCCCAGATGCGTCAGGATTTTGTGGGCGCGGTCGGTCTTGGCAAAATCGCCCGTTTTCGCCTCGATCCCCGCGATATCCGCGCGGACGACGATTTTTATGAGCTGATAGGCGACGACAACGGCGTATTCGGCTGCATGTCGCTTCTTGCCTGTCATGATGTCTGCCCCAAATATCTGCCTCTGAAAACCCAGATTGCCTTCCTGCGCCGGAAGATGGCCAAGATCGCCATTCGACAGGAATAAAGCGACTTTCATGCTGCCGGACGGCATTGGTCGCTACAGCTACTCTTCGCAAACCAGGGTGGCGGCATCTTGCGGCCAGATTATAATGCTTTTCTCAAATAAAACGACTATCAGGCATAGTCATTCTTTCGCACATAATTTAGCGCATTCGTCATTCCCGCGAAGGCGGGAATCCAGTATGGCACTGGAAAGCCACGACAAATTTCCAGAACAGGACAGGAGCGATATTCCCATGCGGAAACGCCAGAGGAACGGAAAGGCTGTTCTGGATTCCCGCCTTCGCGGGAATGACGAATAATTTAGCGTGGGAGCAATGTTCTCCCTCTCCCGCACATTATGCGAAAAAGCACAATTATTTACGGGAATGACTATAAGGAAACGCTGATTTATTCACTTGTCAAAAAACTGCCCCTTACAAAACAATGAGTTCGGTTGGTCGGTGGCTTGGTTTTCTGAATAAATCAGCGTTTCCATAAAGCGACTTTCATGCTGCCGGACGCATTGTCCGCGACAGTTACTCTTCGCAAACCAGTGTGGCGGCATCTTGCGACCAGATTATGTCCGGCAATCAACATGACAACGCTCCACAAGCTGAAAATGAAAAAGCCCTACTCCGGCGCCAGTTCCAGCGAAAATTTGCCTTTCACATCCGCCTCGCCAATAACTTCGTCGGGTTGGCTGGCGGCAGCGCCAATTTTGGCAAGGCGCTTATTGGCCTGCCGCACACGCTGCACAACGCGGCTAACCAGCGCGTCCTGCATTCGCTCCTGCAATTCTTCCGAAGCAAGCGCCAGGGCAGCCATGCTGATCTCCAGCAGGCGGCAGGGCGTCAAGGCGACAACCGTCGCGCTGTGCGTGGGGTCTCTCTTGTAAAGATAGGACATCTCGCCCACCGGCTCTCCCACACCCAGTCGACAAATGACCTTGCCCGCGACCGAGACTTCCACCTCGCCCGCAGTCAGAATGCCAAAGATCTGATTTGCCTCCCCCTCGCGCATGAGAGCGACCTTTTTCCCCACATCACGCCAGACCGAGGAACGCAGCACTTCCCAAAGCTCCACATTCTCAAACTCGACGAAAAAATCCATCTTGCGTAAAATCGCAAAATGACGCGCATCCTCAGCCCTGATTTCATCTTCATCGCCCTGGAGCTTATAGCGCACGGACGCAAGCTCCTTCGCAAATTCCGCGCCGTTGTTGTAACGGCTGTAGGTCTCCTTTTCCAGCGCCTTCTTGATGGCCATGTCCAGCTTTTTGGGCAGGTTGGGGTTCATCCTTGATACGGCTGGCGGATCGGTATTAATAATTTTGTAGATCAACGCAGCCTGGCTTTTCGCCCGAAACGGCAAGCGTCCGGTCAAAAGCTGGAAAAACACCACACCCAGCGAATAAAGGTCGGTCTTCTGGTTCAGCGGATAGGACTTCAACTGTTCCGGCGACATGTAAGCGGGCGAGCCTACGCCCATGACAAAGGTGGAATCCCTGTCCATGTCCTTCTTGATGTTGATCGCAAGGCCGAAGTCGGCGATTTTGGGATTGTCGTCCTTGTCAATCAGAATGTTGGCGGGCTTGATGTCGCGGTGGATGATGCCCTGCCGATAAGCATGGTCAAGCGCCATACAGCACTTGAAAATAATGCCGATCACCCGATGCAAGGGCAACATGCGCTCAATCTGGCAGAACTCTTCCAGCGACGTGCCTTCAACGTATTCCATGACGATGTAGGCGCGATCCTCCTCCACCACGGCGTCAAAGACGCCGACGATATTGGGATGGGTAAGCCGCTCGGCAACAGCGCGTTCGGTGCGGAACAGCTTGCGCATACGGCGCGAAACAGTCGCGTTTTCCTGGTCGAAACGCACGATCTTCACCGCTACCTGCCGCTTCGCGTCAGGGTCGTGACAAAGGTACACCACGGCTGTGGCTCCCTTGCCAAGCTCCTTGATGACTTTATATTTGCCGATATTCTCCATGTTAGCCAAATTCATCTCAACATTCGTCAATGTTACATGAACATTGGCAAAAGACTTGAAAAAAAACAACCCGCCCCCATGAATGGACAGGTCATCAAGGAGAATTATCCCCATGCCTGAACACGAAACGCCGGAGAATCCGCCGGAAAACCTGCCGGATGCGCCGGAAACGGACGAGCCTTGTGCTGCGGACGAATCCCAACGCATCGCCGAACTGGAAGCCAAACTTGCCGCGAGCGAGGATAACTGGCTGCGCGCCAAGGCCGAGACCGAAAACACGCGCCGCCGCGCCCTGGAAGAAGTCGCAAAAGCGCACAAATTTTCCATCGAGAAATTCGCGGGCGAATTGCTCGCCGTGAAAGACAGTCTGGAAGCCGCCTTGAACAGCGACGCCCAGAGCGTGGAAACATTGAGGAACGGAGTGGAATTGACCTTGAAGCAGTTGGTTTCCGCGTTTGAAAGGTCGGGCATCCGGGAAGTAAACCCGATCAACGAAAAATTCGACCCCAACCTGCATCAGGCCATTCAGACCGTGGAAAGCGAGCAGGAACCGAACATGGTGGCGATCGTCCTGCAAAAAGGCTACCTGCTGGCCGAACGGGTATTGCGTCCGGCTATGGTGTTCGTGACCAGAGCCAGGGAATCATAGAAGCAAGTTGACGCTTGAAATTCGTCCTGTCGTCCCTATCTTGCGGTCAGGACTTTTTCAATTTTCTATCTGCCAGAGGCGGAGTTTTTACCCAAGGCGGCAGTTTTTCAGAAAGGATTATTAAATGGGCAAGATCATCGGCATTGACCTTGGTACAACCAACAGTTGCGTAGCCATCATGGAAGGCGGCAGCGCCAAGGTCATCGAAAATTCGGAAGGGGCGCGCACCACGCCTTCCATCGTCGGCTATAGCGAGGACGGTGAAATTCTCTGCGGCGCGCCCGCCAAGCGGCAGGCCGTCACCAATCCGAAAAACACCCTCTACGCGATCAAGCGCCTGATAGGCCGTCGCTTTGAGGAAAAAGAGGTGCAAAAAGACATTGGCCTCATGCCGTACAAAATCGTCAAGGCCGACAACAGCGACGCCTGGGTGGAAGTGCGCGACAAAAAAATCGCGCCGCCGCAAGTCTCCGCCGAGGTGCTCCGCAAGATGAAAAGAACCGCTGAGGATTATCTGGGCGAAGACATCACCGAGGCCGTGATCACCGTGCCCGCCTACTTCAATGACAGCCAGCGTCAGGCCACCAAGGACGCCGGACGTATCGCCGGTCTGGAAGTCAAGCGTATCATCAACGAACCCACGGCGGCGGCGCTTGCCTTCGGCATGGACAAGGCCGACGGCAGGGATCGGAAAATCGCCGTCTATGACCTGGGCGGCGGCACATTCGACATTTCCATCATCGAAATTGCCGAAGTGGAGGGAGCCAACCAGTTTGAAGTGCTGGCTACCAACGGGGACACCTTCCTTGGCGGCGAAGATTTCGACCAGCGCCTGATTGATTACATCATCGAGGAATTCAAAAAAGAATCCGGCGTCGACCTCAAAAAGGATGTACTCGCCCTGCAACGCTTGAAGGAGGCCGCCGAAAAGGCCAAGATCGAGCTTTCTTCCGGCACGCAGACCGAAATCAACCTGCCTTACATCACGGCGGACGCGACCGGCCCCAAGCATTTGACGCACAAGATCAATCGCGCCAGGTTTGAGTCGCTGGTCGACGATCTCGTCGCCCGCACTATCGAACCCTGCCGCATCGCCATCAAGGATGCCGGCCTAAAAGTCGCCGATATTGATGATGTCATTCTCGTCGGCGGCCAGTCCCGTATGCCCAAGGTGCAGGAGAAGGTAAAGGAATTTTTCGGCAAGGAACCGAGAAAGGATGTCAATCCCGACGAAGCCGTGGCGGTAGGCGCGGCCATTCAGGGCGGAGTTCTGGTAGGCGATGTCAGGGACGTGTTGCTGCTTGATGTCACCCCGCTCTCGCTCGGCATTGAAACTCTGGGCGGCATAATGACAAAGCTGATCCAGAAAAACACCACCATTCCGACCAAGGCGAACCAGGTGTTTTCCACCGCCGACGACAGCCAGTCCGCCGTGACGATTCACGTTCTGCAAGGCGAGCGGGAAATATCGTCCGGCAACAAGAGCCTGGGGCAGTTCAATCTGGAGGGAATTCCGCCCGCGCCGCGCGGCGTGCCCCAGATTGAGGTAACGTTTGATATTGACGCCAACGGAATCATGCACGTATCCGCGCGCGACAAGGGAACCGGCAAGGAAAACAAGATCACCATCAAGGCCAATTCCGGCCTTTCGGAAGCGGAAATTCAGGCTATGGTCAAAGATGCCGAATTGCACGCCGAAGAGGACAGAAAGGCGCGTGAGCTTGCCGATGCGCGTAACGGCGCGGACGCCATGACGCATATGGTGAAAAAATCCCTTGCCGAATACGGCGACAAACTCGAAGCCGCTGAGAAGGAGAGCATCGAGGCCGCCGTCAAGGAACTGGAAGACGCGGCTCGCGGCGACAGCAAGGATGAAATCGCCGCCAAGACCGAGGCTCTCTCCAAGGCCGCGCAAAAACTGGGCGAAAAGATGTACGCTTCTTCAGAGTCTGCTGCCGGAGATGTTTCAGACGCGCCCGAAGGCGAGGCCGAAAACGACGAAAATGTGGTGGATGCTGAATTCACCGAAGTGGACAAGGAGCAGAAATAGTCCCGTCCTTGCTGCCTTGGTTGCAAGCGGCCAGGGCAGCAAGGCTTCAAATGGATACACATTCTGGATTCCGGCGTATGCGACCCAGCCATTCATGCACAGGAAGTAATTTATTCGTCAGTCCCGCGAAGGCGCAGTACTGTCTGGATAATTTTTTCATGCGAATTGGCTTCAATCCAACGCCCTATGGATGGAAGAGCTGGCGGTTTGAAAGCCCCCTTTTGAAAGGGGGTGCCCGCAAGGGCGGGGGTTTGACAACAGACGCACAAAGCAAACACCCGACGGCATCAAAGCCACCCCCTTTGACTTACGGCGAAGCCAAAAAATCTGTTGTACAGGATTAAACAAAAATTGCGCTAAGGAAATTTCATGTCGAAAAAAGATTTTTATGAAGTGCTGGGCGTAAACCAGGACGCAAGCGAGGAGGAAATCAAAAAGACCTATCGCAAGCTCGCCATGAAATACCACCCGGATCGCAACCCGGATAATCCTTCGGCGGAGGAAAAATTCAAGGAAGTCAAAGAGGCTTACGAGATTCTTTCCGACGCGCAAAAACGCGCCGCTTATGACCAGTATGGTCATGCCGGAGTCGACCCGCAGGCCGGATTCGGCGGTGGACAGGGCTTTGGCAACTTCGCCGATGCTTTCGGCGGCATTTTTGACGAGATATTCGGCAATCGCGGCGGACATGCCCATCGCGGCGGCGCGTATCGCGGCGCGGACTTGCGCTACAACCTGGAAATCTCTCTGGAACAAGCCGCCAAGGGGACGGAAACCAAAATCCGCATTCCCGCGATGGAATCCTGCGAAACCTGTCACGGCTCAGGTTCAAAGCCGGGCACGGAACCCAAATCCTGTCCTACCTGCGGCGGTTCCGGGCAAATACGGTTGCAGCAGGGCTTTTTCTCCATTCAGCAGACTTGCCACAAATGTCACGGGACAGGGCGGTTCGTCTCCGACCCGTGCCTTGATTGTCATGGGGCGGGAAGAGTCAGAAAACACAAGACTCTGGCGGTCAAAATTCCCGCCGGAGTGGATGAAGGGGATCGCATTCGCCTTTCCGGCGAGGGCGAGCATGGCGTAAACGGCGGCCCTTCGGGCGATCTTTATGTTCAGGTGCATTTGAAGAAGCATCAGGTTTTCGTGCGCGAACGTAGCGACCTGCACTGCGAAATGCCCATTTCTTTCACTACCGCCGCATTGGGCGGGGAGATTGAAATTCCCACTCTGGACGGCGCGGCCAATCTCAAGATTCCGCCTGAAACCCAGAGCGGGCGGGTTTTTCGTTTGCGCGGCAAAGGCATAAAGGGAGTAAGGAGCAGCACATACGGCGATCTCCTCTGTCATGTCGTGGTCGAGACGCCGGTACGCCTTACCGAACGGCAAAAGGAACTGCTCCGCGAGCTTGAATTTCTCTCCAGCGGCAACGACGGCGCGAAGCACAATCCCCGCGCCCAGTCCTGGATGGACAAGGTGCGCGATTTCTTTGCCTCTCCATGACTTCTTCGCCCCATGCAGGGGAAGTGCGTCGCCGCCGCACTTTCGCCATAATTTCCCACCCGGACGCGGGAAAAACCACCCTGACCGAAAAGCTGCTCCTGTTTGCGGGCGCAATCCAGATCGCGGGCAGCGTCAAGGCGCGCAAAGCCTCGCGTCACGCCACATCCGACTGGATGGAAATCGAAAAGCAGCGCGGTATTTCGGTCGCTTCCTCGGTCATGCAGATAGAGTATCGGGACTGCGTTATCAATTTGCTTGACACCCCAGGACACCAGGATTTTTCGGAAGACACCTACCGCGTGCTGACCGCTGTGGACGCGGCCTTGATGGTAATTGACGCCGCAAACGGCGTGGAAGAGCAGACAAGACGCTTGATTGATGTCTGCCGCGCTCGTAAAACGCCGATTTTGACGTTTGTAAACAAACTTGATCGGGAAGTGCGCGAGCCGCTCGAACTTCTGGATGAAATCGAAGCCGCGCTCGGCATGGCCTCGGTTCCGCTTACCTGGCCTGTCGGGCAGGGCAAGCTGTTTCACGGCATTTACGATTTGCGCGATGATGTTATTCGGGTATTTCGTCCCGGCAGGGATCGCCTGACGGAAGATGACGAAACCCTGAGCGGTTTGGATAGAGGGGCGCTTGAAGCGCGTTTCGGAAGCGAATATGTCAGGGCTGCCGAAGAAATGGCTCTGGTCAGGGGAGCCATGCCAGCCTTTACGCATACGGAATTTCTGGCGGCGCGGCAGACGCCGGTCTTTTTTGGCTCCGCCATCAATAATTTCGGAGTGCGGGAAGTGCTGGACGCGCTGGTTGATCTTGCTCCTTCTCCCGGCGAAAGACAGTCGCTCTCCCGTATCGTCCAGCCGGAAGAAGCGAAATTCTCCGGTGTGGTTTTCAAGATTCAGGCCAACATGGACCCCGCCCATCGTGACCGGATTGCTTTTTTGCGCGTTTGCTCCGGGCGTTTTGAGCCGGGAATGCGGCTTAAAGTCCGGCGAACCGGCAAGGAGCTTCGCCCGACCAATGTCGTAACCTTTCTTTCGCAGCGTCGGGACAGGGTCGAGGCCGCATATTCCGGTGACATTATCGGCATTGCCACCCACGGCGGTTTGCAATTGGGGGATACGTTGTCCGAAGGCGAGGCGCTGCAATTTACCGGCCTGCCTTTTTTCGCGCCGGAGATTTTTCGCGCCATAGAGCTGGCTGATCCCATGAAGTCCAAGCAACTTGCCAAGGGTTTGAAGGAATTGGGCGAGGAAGGCGCGATTCAGGTCTTTCGCCCGTTGTTGGGCAGTCTTATGCTTTTGGGGGCGATTGGGCAACTGCAATTTGAAGTGGCGCTGCATCGCCTGAAAACGGAATACGGCGTGGATGCCCGGCTTTCCGCCGCCAACTATACCGGCGCGCGCTGGATTTCCTGCCTTGATCCGGTGGAGTTGAACCGCTTTGTTCATGCCAACGGCAGCAAGGTTTATATGGACGCCGCCGAGGCTCATGCTTATCTTCTTGCTTCCCGCTTTGACCTTGGCTTGACCAAAGAGCGCTGGCCGAAAATCGAGTTTCACCCGATGCGCGAACATGCGGGACTGTTGTTGCAAGGTTAGGACATTTGCTTTACATTGCGCCTTGTCTTAACCATGCGGAAATAATTTGCCAGGGAGACGGCAAGGAGAAATGTGATGAGGATTTTGATAATAGCTGTAGCCGGAATACTGGTAACTCTCCCGCTTGTGTGGCATCAGAGCGAGTGGAAAAGCGTGGCCACTCCGGCGTAGCCAAGAGCAGGGAGAGGGCTTGCCGCGCCAGCTTTCAGCCTTGAGAAAAAGTGTACGCGCTTGAACCGAAACCGCTCTAATTACGGGCATGACTATTCGGCGACGCGAAATTTGCCGCAATCCTTCACTTTCCGCTTACCGGAAATGTAAATGAAGCGCATAATATGCGGATGCAAACCATCATGCGGACGCTGAAACAGCAAGGAGAACATTTATGATCTTTGAATTTCTTGTTTTGGCAATGGCAATTCCATTGGCAGTAATAATCACATTAGTAATTCTTTTTACGGATATGACAAATATCCGCAAAAGCGTGCGTGGTTTACAAGAGGAAGTAGACAAGCTGAAAAAGCGCCTGGACGCACAGCCTGCCGCTACAGATACCGCTCATCCTATAGCGGAAGAGCCAGTCCGATCCGCGCCGATACTCGTTACGCCAGCCTTGCATATCGCGGATATCCAGCCCGCGCCTGAATCCGCTATTTCGCCGGGGCCTCTGCCCATAGCGCCGGAGTCTGCTGTGGCCTGGCAGGAAGAGGAGATTTGTCCGCCTGCGCCTGCAACACTCGACAAGCCTCTGCCAGCCTCATTGGAACAATTTTCAGACAGATACCCTTATTTCGCCAATATGACTGCGGGGAAAATATTTTCCTGGATCGGCGGCTTTCTGTTGTTTTTGGGGATTATCTACGGCATTAAATACTCGGTTGAAAATGATCTTATCAGTCCTCAAATGCGCTTGATAAGCGGCATGTTGTTTGGCTTGGGGCTTATCGTCGCCTCTTTCTTCATCAAGGCGGAAAAATATAAAGTGACTGCGGATACTTTGTGCGGCAGCGGTCTGGCGGTTTTATACGCAGTTATATTTTGCGCCAAATACTTTTACGATTACCTACCGATACCTGTGGCTTTCACGCTTATGGAGATTGTATCAATAGCTTCCTTCGGGCTGGCGGTTCACAAGAGGGCGCAGTATATAGGATACCTTGGCGTGATAACCGGCTTTTTGACGCCGTTTATTTTGAGCACAGGCTTAAAAAATTATCTGGCGCTTTTTACCTATCTGGCGTTTATAAACGCCGGAGCCATAGCTGCCGGCATTAAGGGACGCTGGGAAAAACTGATTTGCGCTACTGTAATCTTCAGCCTTTTGTCCCAGTTTGTCTGGTTTTTCCCGAACTTCGACAGCGGCAGGACAAACATTTTCTGTATTATCTTCGCCGCTTATGCCGGATCAGCCGCAGCAATTGCATATTATTGCCGGGATATGCTGGGTGATTTATCCAAAAGAGTTCTGGCGGGATATATCATAGGAAGTTTCATTCTCATATTCATGACTGATATGCCATTGATTGTTATAGGTCTGGCCTTCTTCATGAATGCCTTGCTTGTGGGCTTGCTGTACCTTGAACCCAGGGTATACGGAGCATACTTCAAGCTGATCAGCATAGCGGCATTTTTGCTGCTTGCCCGCTGGCTACCTTCCGACGAAGGCCGTAATGTCGGCGATCTGATACTCCTGATGACCATGCTTCTGTTCATGGCGCTTAACACCTTTATCGGAATGCGGCGCGACAAAGAGGAGAGTGATTTTGCGTCATACATGCCTGCCGCAGCCATGCTCTTGTTGCTCCTCATTCCGGGGACAAGTTTATTTACGTTATATACATTCACGCTGATTTTTCTGCTTGCCGCATTGGTATTTGCGCTGCGCGGCGGAAATGTCATAGCGGCGTTTTTCGCGCTTATCGTTTTTGCCGCGCTCATGCATAGGGGGCTTTGGAGTTATCGTTTTGATTTTGGCTTAACGGAGGTTATTTTCGTCGCAACAATCATGACAGGCTTGTTATACGGCTTGCGATTCCTCCAGAATGAGGCAAGACCAAAAGGAATAGACGGTCTTGGCATTCTGGCGGTTTTGATGCCCTACTATTTTCTCATGGTTTATGTATGCAGACAAAACGCGCTGGTCGAATACGCTTTCGGCATTTGCGCGATTCTGACGGCAATCATTTTGACGGTATCATACTTCAACAAAAACAGATATTATCCGCTTTACGCGCTGGCCGGAAGTTTTGTGTTGCGTATTTTATTGACTCCAATGTATCATGACTTGTCTTATACTATTGTTGCGACTGAGGTTTTGATTTTTGCGTTATTCCTATATTACCCGTTTCTGTGCCGGAAGAGAGACAGTGAAAACGCAGCAAGCTGGATTGTCGGCTCCCTGGCTGGCGTGAGCCTTCTCGTGGCATCCATATTTCAGGCAAATGTTACATACGGCTCGCCGATAGACCTCACTTCGATGGCGGCATTTGTTGCCGTCTGCTACTTTTTTGCGCTTGCGCTTGTCTATGAGAGACCGTTGAATGAGGCGATACACAGGCGGGTTTCTTATCTCTCAGCCGTTTTCTTTATGGCGCTGACAGTCATTATAGGCAATGAAACGACCAGTAATTGGCTGCCCACGGCGCTTGCTCTGGAAGGCGCGGCCATGCTCTGGCTGCATGAGCGTTTCAAAGTGCGCTGGTTTTACCAGGGCGGAGCTTTATTGCTTGCGGTGGCTTTCGCATGGTTATTGTGGCTGTTTATCAAAACCACCCTCGTTGACATTATTCCTGTGGACGCTGCCGGAATCTCCTGGAATCTTATGTTTACATATGGCCTGGGCGCGGCGGCAATGTTTTTCGGCAGCATTTTTGCCAATAAGACCGAGCTTGAAAAGGAGCACATTCCGGGCATATTGTTGGCTCTGTCCTGGGTTACGGTTTTCATATTGATCAATCTGCAAATAGCCCATTATTATTCGGATGGTTTCATTGGGCTTGGGACTGGCGATTCTCTGGCAAAGACCGTAGCTTATACCCTAGCGTGGAGTATATACGGTATGCTGACATTGTTTGCCGGTATAGGCAGCGGCAAGGCGCGTTATGCCAGCTTGCCTGATATGGTTGGCACGGTTGACAACAAGGCGCGTTACATCATGTTTGCCGGTATAGGGCTTGTGTTCATGGCGTTGTTGAAGCTGGCAGTGCATGATTTCTGGATGTTAAGCACACTTTACAAGGCGGTTATCTGTATTACTGTGGCGATAGTGCTTGTGGCAGGCTCTTTCTTGTATCAGGCCATGACAAGGGCAGTCCGCCTTGACAAAGGCCAGGAGTAGAGTACGGTCGTGGCCTGTTTGAACAACTGGATAATGAGGTTTTGACCGTGAACGGCGCTTCCGGCTATCTTTATAAAATCGCTTCCGAAGCGTGGGAGTTCGAGCAGATTCACCGCCTGAATTACCGGACATTTGTTGAGGAAATTCCCCAACATGCGCCAAACCCTGAAGAACGCCTGATTGATCGCTTCCATGAAGAAAATACCTACATCATCTCTCTGCTGGACAAACGGCTCATGGGGATGCTGGCGGTGCGCGGCAAACGTCCGTTTTCCCTTGACGCCAAATTGCCTGATCTCGACACGTACCTGCCGGATTGGCAGAATCCCTGCGAGGTGCGCCTTTTGGCGGTTGAGCCGGACGCCCGAAAAACTACCGTATTCCCTGAATTGTTTGAGCGAGTCGTTCGTTACTGCCTGACGGCTGGCTATGATATTTGTTTGATTTCCGGCGCGGCCAGGCAACTCAAACTGTATAAACATATGGGATTTATTCCTTTTGGGCCGATGGTTGGGTCGGAACAGGCTCCTTATCAACCGATGTATCTGGCATTGGAAAATTTCAGAAAAACGCTTGAGGACACGGCAGGGCGCAGCAGCTTCGCGCGCAGCCGCTTCGTCGAAAAAGCCGCGCCGGAGCAACATGTTTACAATTTTCTTCCCGGCCCGGTCTCTACAACGCCGGAAGTGCGTAAGGCTCTGGCAGAAGCGGCCATATCGCATCGCGGACAGCTTTTTCTGGAGCGTATGACCGACCTTCGCGCCCGCCTTCGCCGGTTGACCAATGCCTGCGATGTTCAGCTTATGCCAGGTTCGGGAACATTGGCCAATGCCGTCGTCGCTGCCCAGCTTTCCTTGAAGGGGACAACAGGACTGATTATTTCCAATGGCGAATTTGGCGAACGTCTGGCGGGCAATGCTCATAGCGCGGGATTGCGGTTCGAATGGCTGCGGCTGCCGTGGGGAGAGGTTTTCGACATGGAAGAGGTCGAGCGCCTGGTCAAGCGGCTTGCAGGCAATGGAAATGGCGGATGGATTTGGTTCGCGCACCATGAAACGTCAACCGGCGTCATGAATCCGCTCGCCGCGTTGAAAGAACTGGCGGCGCGATTCAACCTTCACGTATGCGTGGATGCTATCAGTTCAATCGGAGCCATGCCGGTTGACCTGTCCGATGTTTATCTGGCTACCTGCGCCAGCGGCAAAGGTTTGGGCGGTTTTTCCGGCATCGGCATGGTATTCCATCAAGATCAGCCTGCGGCAGCGCCGGATCGTTTGCCGGGGTATCTTGATCTTGGGCATTGGCGCGCGCACCGGAGCGTGCCGCACACCCAGCCGTCCAACCTGATAGCCGCGCTGGATGTGGCGGTAAGTCAGGCGACGACTACACGTATGCAACAGATTGACGACAATGCGCGATGGTTGCGCCAGCAACTCTGCGCGTCAGGATTCCGGCTGGTAGCGCCGGAAGCAGCGGCAAGTCCGGGGATTGTGACCATAGTAAGTCCCCAAAATACCAGGACGCGAGGACGAGCCGCAGACAGTACGAGCAGTACTGCAAGGCGAAGCCGACAAAGTATTGGGATGTTTGGGGATTGCTGTATATTGCCGGAAAGGTCGGCGGCGGCCTTGGGCGAAGAACTCGGCATGCGCGGCTTCTGGCTGAACTATCGCAGCCAGTACCTGCTTGAGCGCGACTGGATTCAGGTATCATTACTCGGCAATCCAAGCCGCAAGGCGCTGGAGAAACTCGTAAATGTGTTGTCGCCAGTATAGCCTTGTCTATCGTGACGCGCCTGATATGCGCCGCTGCCAGCGGGACTATTTTCTGCTGATTTCAGGCGCTTCCAGAGTTCAATCATGCAACTTATCCAGCAAGCCGGACATCGCCTGCTATTTCTGCCCCCATATTCCCCACATATCAACCCCAAAACCATGGGCAAACATCAAACGAAAATGGCAAAACAAATCTCTATCTGATATTGCGTATATCATTATGGAGTCCTTTTAATTGCGGGAGTCACTATAAGGACGTACTGAAGTAATTGAATTTTTGTCGAATCATCACAACCCTTTGGGTAGTGGAAAATGGATGTTCTCCTCATCCCCCGGAAGCTCTTTCACCGCGCCGCCTCCATTCCTGTCCAGACGCTCGATTACTTCTTCCACCAATTTTTCCGGCGCGGACGCGCCTGCGGAAACGCCGACCCTTGCCTTGCCCCACAACCATTCATCCTGAATTTCATCGGCGGAATCCACAAGATACGCCTCCATGCCCAGACTGGCGGCGACTTCGCAAAGGCGGCGGGAATTGGAGCTGTTCGGGCTGCCTACAACAAGCGCCAGGTCGCAGGCGGCGGCCAATTCGCGGATGGCGTTTTGCCGGTTCTGGGTGGCGTAACAAATATCGTCCTTTTTCGGCCCGCGAATGTTGGGAAAGCGCCTACGCAGATGATCCACAATTTCGTGCACGTCTGTGATCGAGAGGGTAGTCTGGGTCACAAAGGAGACTTTTTCCGGCGTCATGACCTGTAGCGTTGCCACATCATCAATGTTTTCCACCAGATGAATGCCGGTCTCGCATTGTCCCATCGTGCCTTCCACTTCCGGGTGTCCCTGGTGTCCGATCATCACTATTTCCCGTCCCTTCTCGCGCATTCGTTTGACTTCCATATGCACCTTGGTCACGAGCGGGCAGGTTGCGTCGAATATCCTGCAACCTCGCGCCTCCGCTTCATGCTGGACAGACTTTGGCACGCCGTGTGCGCTGAATATCAACACGCTGCCGAACGGAACCACGGTCACATCCTCGATAAAAATCGCGCCCTTGGCGCGTAATTCATCGCAAACGAAGCGGTTATGCACGACCTCATGGCGGACGTAGACCGGCGCGCCGAATTTTTCCAGCGTGCGCTCGACGGTGACAATGGCGCGGGTCACGCCGGCGCAAAAACCGCGCGGATTCGCAAGCAAAATTTCCATGCTACAGGATTGACAGAATTTCCGCCTCGAAGCGAATGGCCTTGCCGGAAAGCGGATGATTGAAGTCAAAAAGCCCGTGCGTGTCGGTCAATTCCCGCAAAAAGCCGGAAAAGGACTGTCCTTCCGGCGTCGTAAACTCAATCAGGGAATTTTCCTTCAACTCCATGCCTTCCGGTAAAGCCGATAGGGCAATGCGCTTGATGAGGGCGGGATTGACAAGGCCGAATGCTTCTTCCGGCTCCAAATCGAATACCCGACGCTCGCCTTCGACCAGGCCGAGCAGGCAATGTTCCAGCCCTGCCGATAACTGTCCGCTTCCCATCAGCAAGGTGGCGGGCGAGAGGCCGAAGGTGGATACCAGTTCTTCTCCTTTATCCGTGGCAATCCGGTAATGCAGGGTCAGGAAGCTGTCCGGTTGTATCAGTTTTTTCATGGGGAAACATTCGCCTTATTGCGGGCGCGACCTGAAAGCCAGGCGTCCAGCAAAAGGAGCGCCGCGCCCAGGGTAATGCTGGTATCGGCAAGGTTGAAGACCGGCCAGATATGAAAATCAATGAAATCCACGACTTTGCCGTAGGCGAGACGATCTACGGTATTTCCCAGCGCCCCGCCCATAATCAGGGACAGCGCGATATTTTCCCGTCGGCGTTCCGGGTGGCGTTTGAGCATAATCACGATCCAGACGGAAATACCCAGCGCCAACAGGATAAAGAACCATTTTTGCCAGCCTGAAGCGCCCGCCAGAAAGCTGAACGCCGCGCCCGGATTATATACCAATGTCAGATTGAGGAACGGCGCAAGCGCCACATGTTCATATAGCTCGAAATTGGCCAGAATCATGAGTTTCGTCGCCTGATCCGCCAAAAGAATCAGGGCTGCCAGCAAAAGATAGCGATGGAAAAGGGTCATACCGCCAACCGGAACAAAAAGTGGCAGTCTAGCATGTTCTGCCGATTCTGCCGCCGTTGGCGGCGCGAGAAAGACGCAAAACCGCATAAGAGCTTGAGCGCGTGAGAAAGAACATGTACCCTTACGTATTTCCTGATTGAGAAAACCATGTCTCATAGAGCAAGCAAAGGATTCTCCGGTCGTCCCCGTTCGCTCAAAACTGTGCTGGCGGACGGACTTGCCCACGGCGACGTGGACGCTTTTTTGCGCGAGTTTCTCGATGAGTTTTACATGGAGCAGGATTGCCAAAAGCGCGAGAGTATGCTGATTGATGAACCGCAGCTGTGTGACAATGATCGTCACAACGCTTACCTTGCGGCAGTCGCCGAGCATTTGGCGTTGCGTTACCGACTCAATGCTCCTGATTGGGTCAGGTCGCCGGCGCGTTTCCTGAAGCAACCCTTCTTTCCCTGCGGTCTTGAATCGTTGAAGGCCGTTCTTCTGATGGAAAGTCCGGTTGCCTTTCGTCGCAGGATGATTTTTGTCGCTGCGAATCCGTTGTATCGTCCTCGCAAAGATGTGCCTGTTTTTGGAATGTCATTTGGAGCGGAACGTGCAGGCTCTTGAAAAAGACGATATTTTGCGCGGTCTCATGAAAATTGACGCCAAGGCAAAGGAAGCCGGGGTTATTGCTGAAATTGCAATCTATGGCGGCGCTCTTCTGGCTATCGCCTTTGACATTCGCCGCGCTACGCGGGACGTGGATGCGGTTGTGCGCGGCTCGCCGGACTTTCTCCGCAAGGCGGCGGCAGAGGTGGCAGCCGAGGAAGACTGGACGGAAGATTGGCTGAATGATGGCGTTAAGGGATTTACGGCGGCGAACGAAGATATGCGGCTCATGCAGGATTTTGATCCCTCGGAATCAGGCGGATTGCGTATATATACGCCGACGCCGCAATATCTGTTCGCCATGAAGTGTATGGCAATGAGGCCGGAAGGCATTGATGGCTCGCGCGACATATCGGACATCGAGACGCTGGCCGACATAGCCGAAATCAAGGATGCGGAGGCGGCGCTTGCCCTCGTGGAATCGTTTTATCCCGCGTTCCGCATTCCGGCGAAAGTCCAGTTCGGAGTTATGGAAATCATGGAGAGAGTGGCAAAACGCCGCGGCTCTCCATGATTCACGCCTGATCTTTACGGACTACGCCTGCTCTTGCGTTTTGAGCGTTTGCACGATTTCCTCAAGCCTTGCGTAATTATCCACAACGTCATACGTAACCCTATCTTTTTGGGTTGATATTTCGTTCAGCCTGCCGAAGAACTTTCTGGCGCATTCAATCTTGCTGTCCTCGATTTTCCTGAATTGCATGGTGGATATATCCCCTTTGGTTTCCGCGACAAAGTATATATGTTTGACATCCTTGTCCCTGAAGACAATCGCCCAATCGGGGTTGTAGTCGCCTACCGGGGTGGGGATGAAAAAGCCGTTGGGCAGCTTGGCGTAAACAGTGACCTCGCTGCTTTTGTCCAGTTCATCCACAAAATCCATTTCGATTTTTGATTGCGTAGCTACCGCGTCGTAGATATGCCTGTTCGGTGTTTCCCTTATGGAGCTTTTGCTGACGTTGCGTTCCGCGTCCGTGAAAATGTTTGCCTCAAACGTTTCGGCAATGGCGTCGTAGCTTAGGCGTTCAATGACGATGGTGGCCTTCTGCTCGTTGATCAGGCGCGATGCTTCCGCGATGAATTGTTCGGGATTGTGCGCGAATTGTGCAAATAATGTCGGCTTGATGCCGGTCAATATGGCGGCGATTGTCCGGCGGGTAAGCGTGGTATTGCCCGCGATCTTTCCCGTCAGATCGTAGCGCGTCCGCGATCTGGCCGAGCCTTCCAGTTTTGCGGTCGTCCTGCCTTCATCGGTGAAGGCGTCGCCGCGCCGCAACTGTTCAGCGGTAATGTCGCTTTGTTGCAAGCCTGATTCAACGGTATAAAGCGCTCCGGTTATTTTCAGTTCCTTGTCTATGGCGGCGATGCAGTTTTTCACGAGTTCATCCGATTCAAAATGGACGCTATAGACGGCCTTGCGGTTGATCTTGTTCCATAATGCCTTGAATTCGACGAACTTGTCGCGCTTCAGGCGGATTTGCTTTTTGGCGTAGTCGTCTTCCGGCTGGGAAGCCTGCGCGCCCTTGCCTACATCGTCAACAATGGAAAAAATCCGCTCGTCAAATTCCGCAAGCTCAGGCGGCAACGGCGCAAGCGCGCCGTCCCTTCTGGCCTGATGATACGCCTCGGTTACGGCCTTGCTGTCGTCCGTGTAATCGTTCTTGATCAGCCATATCTCTATCTTGTTTGCCATCATATCTGTGATTGGCCTCTGTTCGCCTGTTTCAGTCGGCAGGGTTTTGCCCTTGAAGTAGGCGGCATCTACTTGCGGCGGTTTTTTGGAAAGGGTGGCGGCTATTTCGCTCTGCAAGCCTTTAGCATACTCGGCAAAACTTTCATCCGTTACTACAGTCAATATATTGTCGTCATGCCCGTCAATGCGTTCTCCGTTCTGGTTTACGCACAGGCGCAGGCCGCGCCCGATTTCCTGCCGTCTGGAGATGCCGCTTTCCGCGTGTTTCAGCATACACATCCCGAACACGTTGGGATTATCCCAGCCTTCGCGCAGGGCGGAATGGGAAAAAATGAAGCGTACCGGCTCGGTGTGGGAAAGAAGCCGCTCCTTGTCTTTCAGGATCAGGTCGTAAGCCGAAACGTCGTCGGACAAACCGGCTTCCTCGCCGCGTTTTTTCACCGTAGGGTCAACAAGGCGCTTGCTTTTTTTGTCAATGGAAAAATATCCTTCATGCACCGTGGCGGCGGCGTCTCTCTGCCAGTATTCCTTTAGCGCCTCGTCTCCCGCGCCAAGATCGTCCATATGTTCTTTCACTATTCGCGCGTATTCTTCTTCAAAGACATGGGCGTATTCGCCTTTTTCGTCGGACTGATCGTAATCGCGATATTTTTTCACGCTGTCAATGAAGAACAGGGAGAGAACCTTGATGCCCTTGTAAAACAGGCGTTTTTCCTTTTCCAGATGCGCCTTGATTGTTTCCCGAATCTGGATTTGGCGCAGAGCCTCTTCGGCTACATCGCCGATAGTTTCTCCCCTACCGATAACAATTCCATTGGTAAAGGCCGTCGTATCGGCGAAAGTGTCAATATCCGCGACCGTGTAGCCCTTGTATTGTTCCAGTTGACCGGATAGTTCGAACAGGTTGTCGCCATGCTTCAATGTTCGGATTTTGCGGGACGGGATGCCGTTTGTCCGGCTGACTTCCATTTCCATTCGGGCTACAGGCGGCTTGTCGTCAAATTTTTTGATAACGTCCAGAAACAGGTAGGGAGCCGTGCCGCCTGTGCCTCTGACGCTTATGCCGCGCACCGCGATTTTTTTGACCAGTTTTTTGTTTATGGCGTCCACTGCGTCCAGGATATGAATCTTGTCATGTTTCGTCCTGTGGGTGGCGGAGTAGCGCAGGATCATCAGGGGCCTGAATTTTTTCAGCGCCTCCAGGGTCTTGTCCCCTTCCATTTTTTGCGGCTCGTCCAGGATGAGGATCGGCCTGTTGGCGCTGATTACGTCAATTGGCTTTCTGCTCTGGAAGTTGTCCTGTTCCTCGTAGATACGGCGGTTGTCGGCTCCGGTGGCGTTGAAAGCCTGGATGTTGATGATCATTACGTTGATGCCGCTGTCTGCGGAAAAGCTCTCCAGATTGTTCAATTCCCTTGAGTTGTAGATGAAATATCGCGCCTTTTTGCCGTAGGTTGCGGCAAAGTGGTCTTCGGTTATCTGGAAGGTTTTCAGGACGCCTTCCCGAATGGCGATGCTCGGCACGACGATGATGAACTTGCTCCAGCCGTACTTTTTTTGCAGTTCAAAAATGGTCTTGATGTAGCAATAGGTCTTGCCGGTGCCGGTTTCCATTTCCACATCCAGATTGCAACGGCAACCCGCGCTTTCCGCCAGTTTTTTCGACATTGCCAAACCCTGTTCTTTCTGGACGGCTCGGATGTTCTCCAGCAGCCTTTCTTCGGAAATGGATATATCCGCGTTTTTCCAGCCTTGTTCTTCCAACAGGCCGGATTCGTTGCCCGGATTGGCGCGATAACCGGAGCCTTCGGACAATAGCTGTCCGATGAAACACTCCGCCACCGAGCGGACGGCCTCGGTCTGAAACGGCTGTATCCTGAACTGCAAGCGCATGGCGGATTGGCTCATGTAGTCGTTCCTGTAATCAAAACTGCCCGCGGGCTTTTTCCTGTTTCTTCATAGCACGCGCACCTCGGTTGTCGGAGACAGTTGCCTGAAAATCTGCTCGGCGTTGATTCTGGCGGCGTCATCGGCAAAACCGGAGTCACGAAAAACCACGCGGGCGGGTTTATGACTGGCGAGTTCCTTGATGAATTCATCATTGATGCCGTTATCGAAACAGGCGGCAAGGCGGGTGTCATCCACAAAAAAGACTTTCTTGCCCTTTATGCTTCCGGTAATGACAGGAAGATGCAATTCCACGCCCCAATCAATCAACACCTGAAAGAGCAGGTCTTCCGGGGTCACGTCATCCCTGATGTTGTCGGACAGGCCAAGCTCCTGCTGTTTTGTCTCATCCGGCGCGTAATAAACATCTGCCATGCAGGAAGGTTTTACTTTTAGCACCCGGAAACCGATGTCCAGGTCCTGGGTGGCGAGAGGATTTTCTTCCATGATTTTCTTTGCGGCGCGGCGGATGCGCTCCTTGCCGATTTCGCAGATGTTTTTATAACCGGCCTTGGCGGCTTCGCTACCCGGAGGACATATTTCCGGCCATTGCGCCATGATGAATTTGCGATTGCCGCCGTCTTCTGCGTTGAGCTGCATAACAGCATGGGCGGTGGTGGCGGAGCCGGAGAAGAAGTCGAGGATTATGTCGTCTGGCTTTGTAAAAGAATTTATATGCTCTTTTACGATAGCGACTACTTTAGGTGTATCAAATGGAACTTCCATCTCTGCAAGCATGTCAGTATCACTGCCGCCATAGTAAAGCAGTGATGAAATATTTTCATCCATATTTTCTTTCAGCAAATATTTTCGATTTGGCTGGATACTTTCGTCTTTGCCAAAAATGATAAGCCCAGATTCCTGTAGCTTCCTCATTGTTACTGATGGGTTCCGCCAACCTTTTTGCGGAACCGGACAAGCCTTGTGGGTTGTTGGGTGGATGAGTGGTATAAAATAATCATCTGGAGCTTTTTTGTTATTTGGCCATGCCATTGAAACAGGGCGATATACATCACCATTATTATCTATAAACTTATACGCAGCTTCTCCACTGCTAAAATCTTTTTGCATTGTAATCCACGCCTGAAATTCTTTGTTTATCTCTTTAAGCGTAAAATTTGAATCAATTTTTTTGAAGAGTTGTTCTGCTTTTTTTAACATTAATTCAGCATTTTTCTTTGGTCGTAGCATTTTGCAGTTTGCTAACAGTGTTTCTTTGTTTCTAGAAAACACTATAATGCATTCATGCTGATAAGAAACACCCCTTGAATCACCTTTAGGGTTGCGTTTATCCCAAACTATTGTTCCTAAATCATTTGGTTCACCAAAAATCAATTCGCAAATTTTTTGCATGTTGGTAATTTCATTTTCATCTATGTTTAATAATATAAGCCCATCATCAGCCAAAAGATTCCTTGCAATACGCAAGCGCGGATATATCATGCTCAACCAATTTGAATGAAAGCGCCCGTCGCTTTCCAGATTCTGTTTCATGCGATTGCCGTCATCATCGTACTGCCCATTACGATGCAAAAACTCCCTGGCGTCTTCCGTAAAGTTGTCTTTATAAATAAAATCATTGCCGGTGTTGTATGGCGGATCAATATAGATCATCTTGACCTTGCCCAGATAACTTTCCTGCAAGAGTTTCAGAACTTCCAGATTGTCGCCCTCGATGTACAGGTTTTCCGTCGCGTCAAAATCCACGCTTTCCTCGCGGCAAGGGCGCAAGGATTTGGCAATGGGCGCGTTGGCGGCAGCATAAGCCTCTCGCTTCCCCGGCCAATCCAGACGATAGCGTTCCTGCGGGCCTTCCACCAACTCGTCGGAAAGCTCTTGCCGCAACAGATCAAAATCCACCTTGAGCGTCACCTCTCCCCCGGCGTCATGCGCCTCGGTAACGCAATGCGGAAACAACTCCCTGATACGGGCAACGTTATCGCAAACCAAATCCAAAGAGCGCATCTTGAGCTTTTGCATGACTATTCCTTAACGGCTGGAGCGGTTTTTGTCCTGCGCGACAAAAAGCCCCGCTCCTGACGGGAGCGGGGCTATGAATTTGCGGGAACGTGAACTGTCAAAAGCCTTGCGGAGCCTGAACGCGGCAAGGTCTAAGCGGCGATCACTTGTGTGTGTGTGTGTGTGTGTGTGTGTGTGTGTGTGTGTGTGTGTGTGTGTGTGCAAGAATCAGGCCAGAACTGGCCTCTTCAAAGACTTTTTTAACCGCATGTCTTGAAGAAACCCCGCCATTCACGGCGGGATCGGCAAGACTCGCCTTGACGGCGCGGTTGATGGCGGAGCCGAAGGCTCCCTTGTCTTGCGGCGAAAAAGCCGGAGCCTTGGGGTAACTCACAAAATTGCCTGCTTGCACTACAGTAACCTTGAACAATTCACAAACACCCCGTAACCATACCCTGAACACAAATCAAACGCAAGGGGACACTATAAAAACGCCGCTATACCGCTATGCGGCTTGCAAACCCCCGGCAGGGGCAAATGAGATTTCCCCGACCCTTCTGCGGATTCCGTGAAACCATGCCGATTTACCTGTTACGATACACAGCCCGCCCTTTTTTATTGCCGCGATGAAAAAAATTCTGCTCTCCTGTCTGGCTTTCGTTGCCATTACCGTCGCCCTCTTCTTCCTGCCCTTCTTGTTTCCCGTGGCGAAAACACCGCAAGGCGACATCGGGCTTCCCTGGCAAATCGAACTTGACGAAGCCGGGCAAACCCGCGTTTTCGGGCTTTATCCCGGAATCAGCTCCCTCTCGGATGTCATCGCGCGATTTGGCGAGGAGATGGAGATCGCCGTCATGGTTGCCGCCAATATCCCCAGAGAAGAAATAACAAATGACGCCGCGCTGGAAGGCTATTACAACCGGGTTTCCCTGGACTTCATCCAGACAAGGATGGTTCTCTCTCTGGATGCGCCGCAGGAAATGATTACCGCGATGCTTGCCCGTTCAATCAACGTAGAATACATGCGAAACGGAAGCAGAAAATTTATCCTGCATCCCGACGACATAAGGATCGCCAAAACCATGCCGATTGCGGCAATTACCCTCGTTCCCAATGCGCGTATTGACGCCGAAGCCGTAGCCTCGCGCTTTGGTCGTCCTGCCGAAGTGATAACCACGGGAGAAAACCTGCAACATTATTTGTACCCGGACAAGGGCCTGGACATCGTGCTCGACAGCAAGGGCAAGAATATCTTGCAGTACGTCGCGCCCGCCGAGTTTGAAGAACGCATCATGCGCCCCCTGCGCCCGAAGACGTAAAATTAACGCTTTGCCCAAGGCCGACTGAAAACCACGCCATGCCCCCGCCTCTCACCCCTGCCCTCCCCGCCTCGCCGCTCAAAATCGCGGCGGCGCAAATCAATCCGACATTGGGCGATCTTGCCGCCAATACCGACCGGATTCTCGCCGCAGTGGAAGAAGCGCGAGAATCAGGCGCAAACGCGCTTGTCACGCCTGAACTGGCTCTTTGCGGCTGTCCGCCGGAAGACCTGCTCTTCTGCCCGGATTTTCTCGCCGCCTGCGACAATGCCGTAAACAGCCTTGCCGAAAAAATCGAAGCCTTGGGCGACATTGCCCTGATTGTCGGCCACCCTGCCGTTATGGATGGAGCGCGTTACAACGCGGCAAGTGTGCTGCGCCCCGGCTATGCGCCCGCCGTCTACCGAAAGATGTCGCTCTCCGTAGCGTTTAACGAACATCTCTATTTCTCCTGTGGAAGTATGCCCCTGGTTGTCGACATCGGCGGTGTCGCCTGCGGGATTGTCATTGGCGAAGATATTGATAGTGAAACTCCCGCGCGGCTTGCCCGCGCTGCCGGGGCGGAATTGCTGCTGGTTCTCGCCGCCTCGCCTTACCATATCGGCAAGCCGTCCGAACGCGCCCGAAATCTCGCCAGTCGGGCGCGGGAAAACGATCTTCCGGCGCTCTGCGTCAATCTTGTCGGTTATCAGGACGAATTTGTTTTCGATGGCGGCTCCCTGGCGGTTGACCGTTCAGGCAAGCTGGCGGCAAGGTTGCCCCAATTTCGGGAAACCCTGTTTTGCATAGACTGTAGGGAAGGCGATTTTTGCGCCCCGTTGCGCGATTGTGCCGCTGCCATAGCCCCCGACCTTTGCCTCGAAGAAGAAATCTGGCGGGCGCTAACTCTTGGCATCCGCGACTATGTGGAAAAAAACCGTTTTCCCGGCGCGCTCCTTGGCTTGTCCGGCGGAATTGACTCGGCGCTGGTTCTGGCATTGGTCGTCGACGCCATTGGCCGCGACCGGGTGCGGACGGTCATAATGCCTTCCCCTTATACGGCGCAAATGGGCATTGACGACGCCCGTGCCATGACAGAGGCGTTAGGCACACGTCATGACGAAATCGGCATCGAGCCGGTCATGCGCGTTTATGCAAATCTGCTTGCGCCATACTTTGCCGGAATGCCCGCCGATACTGCCGAGGAGAACATTCAGGCCCGCGCCAGAGCCATGATTCTCATGGCTATTTCCAACAAAACCGGCGACCTCGTGCTGACCGCCGGCAACAAATCGGAAATGGCGGTCGGTTATTGCACCCTCTATGGCGACATGGCTGGCGGGTTGGCGGTGTTAACGGATATTCCCAAAACAATGGTCTACCGTCTTGCCCGCTATCGCAACCAGCGGGAACCCGGTGACGCGCCGATTCCTGAAAATATCATCAATCGCCCCCCTTCCGCCGAATTGAAGCCGGGACAGACCGATCAGGATTCCCTGCCGCCATACGAGATACTGGATGCCATCATCAAAGGCTATATGGAAGAAAACAAGAGCGCCGCCCAACTCGTCAAGGATGGATTGCCCAGGGAAGACGTTGCCCAGGTCATACGCCTTTTTCATCTGGCGGAATACAAACGCCGTCAGGCTCCGGTCGGCATTCTTGTCACCCGACGCGGTTTCGGCAAAAATTGGCGTTATCCGATAGCCAGCTACTCATACGAAAGGAATTTCCCATGAAAAAAATCGAAGCAATCATCAAACCTTTCAAGCTCGACGATGTGCGCGAAGCCATTTCCGCCTTCGGCGTAACGGGTCTGACCGTCACCGAGGTCAAGGGCTTCGGTCGCCAGAAAGGGCATACCGAGCTTTACCGGGGAGCGGAATATGTCGTGGACTTTCTGCCCAAGCTCAAAATCGAAGCCGTGGTGGCGGATGACATCGTAGAGGCGGTCATTGACGCCATCGTCAAGGCCGCCAGCACCGGCAAAATCGGCGACGGAAAAATTTTCATCTCGCCGGTGGAACAGGCCATTCGCATCCGCACCGGAGAAACAGGAGAAGGCGCGGTTTGAGCGTGGATCATGGCGGCTTGCCTCGGACAACGCCGGTCAGATTGGAAAACGGTAACATTGTCCGATTTGCTCATTGTCAAACTATGTTCCTTGCTGATAGTATAGTCGGTACTTTCCATATTGCTTCAATGTCCGTGTATGGCTAGCCACCCTATTCTCAATCCAGAAAAGGCGATGATTTGGCGCATCATGCACCGAGATAATCTGCCGTGGATTCTGGACAACGGTCTGCATTGCAGTAGTAGTAACGCGAAGTCTCCGGACTGGGTAAACATAGGTAATCAGGATCTGATCGACAAGCGCGCCAGCCGTCGGGTGCCGCTACCGCCACACGGATGTCTGAACGACTATGTACCGTTCTATTTCACACCGTTTTCGCCGATGCTGCTCAATATCACAACCGGCTATGGCGGCATCAAGAAACGATCCAATGAGGAAATCGTGATTCTTGTTTCCAGTTTGCGTCACATCGCCGCGCAAGGATTGGCTTTTTTGTTTACCGACAGCCATGCCTACTACCAGTGGGCGAACTTCTATTCCGATTTGACCGATCTTGACAAGATCGATTGGTCACTACTTCAAGAGCAAGGTTTACAGCGCGACCCGGAAAACCCTGCCAAATTCGAGCGGTATCAGGCAGAAGCGCTGGTTCACCTGCACTTGCCGATTAATGGCTTGCGTAGCATTGTGTGTTACACGGATAATTTGAAGCAGTCCATTGAGCAACAGCTTCAGGCACGAAACCTGAACTTAACTGTCTTGACCAGCACCAAGTGGTATTTCCGATGATTACGTTCACGCAAGGCAATCTATTAGATGCTCGCGCTGAGGCGCTGGTCAACACCGTCAATACTGTAGGCATGATGGGCAAGGGCATTGCGCTTATGTTCAAGGAGCGTTTTAGCGAAAACTTTCGCCGCTATGCTGCCGCCTGCAAGGCTAATAAAGTGCACACCGGCAAGATGTTCGTCACCGAGATCAACGAACTGGACATCCCTCGCTGGATCGTTAATTTCCCGACCAAACAACACTGGCGCGGGAACTCGCGCATAGAATGGATCACAGAAGGGTTACAAGACCTGCGCCGTTTCGTGATTGAAAATAAGGTCAAATCCATCGCTATCCCGCCGCTGGGCACGGGTAATGGCGGACTGACCTGGGACAAAGTACGACCGCATATTGAGGCAACTCTGGCTGATCTGGATGCCGAAATCATCGTGTTCGAGCCAACCTCGAAGTATCAGAATGTAGTCAAGCGCACCGGAGTTGAGAAGCTAACCCCAGCTCGTGCCCTGATTGCCGAACTAGTGCGCCGCTACTGGGTGTTGGGTATGGAATGCAGTCTGCTGGAAATTCAGAAACTAGCATGGTTTCTGGAGCGCAACATTGAGCGCGAGGGTTTGAAGTCGCTGGATTTACGCTTCACGCCGCACACGTACGGTCCCTATGCTGACCGCCTGCGTCATTTGCTAGAAGGATTGGACGGCAGCTATCTGCATTGCGAAAAGCGGATTGCGGATGCCGATCCGTTCGATGTGATTTGGTTTGACGACGAACGCAAAACCTTCGTCCAGACCTATCTGAAGAACGAGGCCAAGGAGTATGCCCCGGCGCTGGAAGCCACAGCGGCCTTGATTGACGGCTTCGAGTCACCTTTCGGCATGGAACTATTGGCTACAGTAGACTGGCTGCTGATAAAGGATGGCGTGACTCCAACGGTGTCCGCCGTACGCGAGAGCCTGCACCATTGGTGTCGTGACTCCGACGCGGCGGGGCGAAAGAACAGGCTGTTCGACGACCGTACCTTGGAAATTGCGCTGAAACGGTTAGCACCGCGCACGGCAAATGTAGCTCGCAATCCTGACCCCGATGGTTCGCATATCGGGCAACTTCCACTGCCGTTTAACAATCCTTGAATCCGCCTGAAACGACTTTGCCGGATGTGGAATCGCACGCGTGGCGATCATGATATCCGAAGCGCTACAGGTTGGGGTGATCAGCGCGAACTCCAACAAAGAGCGGTTGCTGAAAGGCACAATATTGTGGAGCGCATTTGGCTCACATAAACCTTGAGACTACCAGATGCAGTCACTTTTTAGCGCAAACTACAACCCATTGTCATCTCAGCGAAGGCAGGAATCCAGAACAAAAATTTCCGTTTGCTGTATAAGACTTAACTGCCCTAATCCCGCTGCCATGCCATGACCAACCTTCCCGCCGCCCCTCGCATTCTACTGGTCAAGACTTCCTCGATGGGGGATGTCGTCCATAACCTGCCGGTGGCAAGCGACATTATCGCCAACTTTCCGAATGCCACGCTTGATTGGGCGGTGGAAGAATCCTTTGCCGACATTCCCCGCCTGCATCCTGCCGCGCGCGATGTTCTTCCGGTTGCCTTTCGCCGCTGGAAAAAGCGCCCCTTCTCTCCGACAACCTGGCGGGAAATCAAGGCGACACGCGCCATGTTCGCAGCGCGGGAATATGACGCTATACTTGACACCCAGGGACTTGTCAAAAGCGCCTGGATCGTACACTGGACAAAGGGAAAAAAATTCGGCTTTGCCGCCGATTCAGCCCGCGAATCCCTGGCGGCTCGCGCTTATGATATTCGCCTGTCCGTCCCGAAAAACCTTCATGCCGTCGAGCGCAACCGTTGTCTGGCGGCGACGGCTTTCGGCCATGACATTCCGGCAGACGGCCCCGATTATGGCCTTGGTTTCTCGCTTCGGAAAGACAGCGATTCGGTAGTCTTTCTCACCGCTTGCAGCCTTGACGACAAGCTCTGGCCGGAGACGCGCTGGATCAATCTGGGACGCGCCCTCTCCCTTTGCGGGCTTATCGTGCTCCTGCCCGGCGGCTCGCCCATAGAGCGGCGGCGGGCGGAACATATCGCGGGACAAATTCCCGGCGCGCAGGCTATCCCGCCGATGCGCCTTGCCGACCTTGCCGCTCTCTTTGCCAACGCCCGCTTCGCCGTCGGCGTTGATACCGGCCTTTCCCACCTTGCGGCGGCAGTAGGATTGCCGACCCTCGTTATTCATACTGCCACAGACCCGAAACGCACCGGCGTATTTTGCCGACAATGGCATCAAAATCTGGGCGGAAAAAACCAAATCCCGGATTTAGAGGCGGCATTGACCGCGCTTGCTCCATTTTTACCCGACTATCGTTCATGATGCCCCGCTTTTTCTACAGCCTTCTTTTTTATCTGGCAACGCCGTTCATTCTGCTGCGCCTTTTCTGGCGCGGAAGAAAACAGCCCGGTTATCGGCAAAAATGGCGGGAACGCTTTGCCTTCTACAGTTCGCCCAGCCTTCGCCCGTCGCAAATGCCGATTATCTGGCTGCACGCCGTCTCCGTAGGCGAAACCCGCGCCGCCAAACCCCTGATTGACGCGCTCCTTGAACATTATCCAGATTATCGCCTGCTGATAACATCCACAACACCCACCGGATATGCGACTGCGCTGGAACTCTACCGGCATGAGCCGCGCATTCTGCAAACCTGGCTGCCCTACGACCTGCCCGGCGCGACGCGACGTTTTTTCAGACGTTTTCAGCCCGCGCTCGGCATTGTCATGGAGACGGAAATCTGGCCTAACCTGCTTTTTGACGCCGCCAGACGCAAACTGCCGATTGCGCTGGTCAATGCCCGCTTATCAAGCCGTTCCGCCCGCGCCTATGCCCGAATTACGCCGCTAATCCGTCCGGCGTTGGCAAGCCTTGCCGCCGTCGCCGCGCAAAGCGAGGCGGACGCCAACCGGCTCGCCATTCTCGGCGCGCCGCGTATCAGCATTTGCGGCAACCTGAAATTCGACATGCTCCCCGACCCCGCATTGTTGAAGCTGGGGCAGGACTGGAAGAAGGAACTTAATCGTCCCGTCTGGCTTGCCGCCAGCACCCGCGAAGGCGAAGAAGCGTTATTGCTTGACCTGCAAAGAAAATTCCCTGAACCCCGCCCTCTCTTGGTTCTTGTTCCTCGCCACCCGCAACGATTCGACACGGTAGCCCAATTAATCGGCCAGCATGGTCTTCTCTTTTCCCGCCGCTCGCAAGGCTTGCCGGACAGGGACGCCGAAGTCTGGCTGGGCGACAGCATGGGGGAAATGCCCGCCTACTACCGCCTAGCGGACATTGCGTTCATCGGCGGCAGTCTGCTGCCACTGGGCGGACAAAATCTGATCGAAGCCGCCGCAGCCGCCTGTCCGGTTTTAATCGGCCCCCACACTTTCAACTTTGCCCAGGCCACGCTTGACGCCATTGCCGCAGGAGCCGCCAGACGCGTACAAAACGTATCTGAACTGGGCGAAGAAATCGCAAAACTGCTTGTCAACCCCACTAAGCTGCAAGCCATGCGTGAATCCGCCCTTGCCTTTGCCGGAAAGAATCGCGGCGCGACCGAACTAACCCTCTGCCTTTTGGAAAAGCTGTTGAGTCGCTGTTGAGTCGCCCCTGCCTTGAGGCAGGGGATTCCTCGACACATTATAATGCTTTCTGCAAATAGCGAGACGGCCTGGGAGTGCGCTTACTCCCCTCTCCCGCTTGCGGGAGAGGGGATACGTGTGCGGTCTGCCTCTGCATGATCCGCGCCCGCATTCGGCTTCCGTCATGGTCAATTTGCTTGGCGACATCTGGTTTGATGCGGACGGCACAATCCGCGAACCGGCTTGGAACGCGCTTTATGCCGTGCCAAATCTGGTCTTGCGCCTATACGGCAAACGCCATCCCCGACATGGCCGCAAAATGGGGCATTTTACGGTAGTCGACAAGCACCTGGATGATGCGCTGCCCGTGGCGCTGGCGGCAAGATGCGCTATCGGTATCAGGGCGGGGTTTTAGGGGGAACATGCAGGCCGGAGCGGTTTCGGTTCTGGTAGATTCATTCCGGCAAACCCACAGGCGCTACATGCCACCACCTTTCAGAAATGGGGTACAAGCCCTCGGTTGCTCCACCGCCAAGCCCCCCTTTTCCATTATCGGGATAGCTCTTGACAATACGCATTGATATATGCCTGCTATTGGTATATTCTTGGATATATGCCAACTACCGGAGAGGAATCGTGAGCCAAATTGCCAAGTTGTTTACCAATGGTCGCAGCCAGGCGGTTCGCTTGCCTGCCGCCTATCGCTTTGCCGAGAAAGAGGTTTTCATTCGTCAGGACCCACAGACCGGCGACGTTATCCTGTCGCGCAAGCCCGCAACATGGGAAGACTTCTTTGTGGCGTTAAAGGGCGCTGACGTGCCCGCCAATTTTTTGGATGCCGCCGAGCGTAACCAGGGCGTAGAAGATCGTGATCCTTTTGCGGGATGGCAAGAATGAAGCGGTACATGCTTGACACAAACACGGTAAGCCATCTCGTCAAAGGCTGCACCGATGTCTCTCTACGGGTTACTGAAACTCCTATGGCCCTGCTATGTATCTCCGCAATCACCGGCGGGGAATTGATGTTCGGTCTGGCAAAAGCGCCGGACGCCAAACGTCTGCATAAAGCCGTCATGGAATTTCTGCGGCGCGTGGACGTGCTGCCCTGGGATAGCGCGGTAATGGAACGCTGCGGGAAAGCGCGGGCGGACATGGAAAAAGAAGGCTGGGCGCTTGGGGCGCTCGACATGCTTATCGCCGCGCATGCGCTGGAAACGGATTCCGTACTCGTTACCAATGACGCCGCATTCAGCGGTGTCGCCGGTTTGACCGTGGAAAACTGGACGCGCCCAAGGCGTAAGCCATGACGACATTTCAAACCCCCGCCCCTTCGGGGCACCCCCTTTGGCTTCGCCGCGAGTCAAAAGGGGGCTTGGCGGCGGAGCAGCCGATAGTTTGCGCCCCCTCTTTAAATGGTGTGGCGGCAAAACCGTCAGTGGTTTGCCAAATAGCTGTCCGCAGTAAAAACATGCAAACCCCGCGCCGTTTCTTGTCGCGGCTTGCCCTGCTGACCGGCCTGCTGGTCGTCTTCAGTCTGCCTGCGTGGGCGCAAACACCGTATGAACATAAACGCTGCGACGATGCCGTTGTGAAAATCGTAGGCAATCATTTCCAACTGGATAATTTTTCATATCGAGTTATCGTAGCTGGCGAATGCAAGCCTTGGCCTACGGACAAATCCAGAATGATTGCTGCGTTTGCTTACGATGCTGGCGTTGAATACGAGAAACAACTTCTGCTTGTGGTGGTCAATATTTCAGGCAAACAAGTCATCGCCTCTTACAAGGAAACAATCCAGGAAGATGCCACAACGGAATTCGATAAGTATTCTTTGCGACTTGATACTGCCAGATACCAACTCTCCGAAACAACCAGAGCCTTTGCGCTCCGATTATTTACCTCTCAGAGCAGGTGTTCCTACGATGGAGGATGGAGTGATGAACTCACGCTATACGTCATTGCCGGAAAAGAGTTACGTCCGATATTGTCTCAGGACATGCACAAGTGGCGTCGCCATGTCATCTCTGGAAATCCCTGTGGTGGTCATAACGACGAAGACTATGAGGAAAATTATGTCGAGGCAAATATTTTCATTGCTGTTGAAAATACATCCACAAACGGCTTTGCAGACCTCAGACTTTCAGCGGAATCCGACGCCAGGAAAAAGCCGCCAAGCGTTGTCGTCAAATATAACGGAGAAAACTATGACCTTGCGCCGTGGGACAAAGCGTTCAATTCCTGGTGGGAAGCTGTCGCCCCGTGGAACAAACCTTGACATTCCGGCTCGGCGGCTGAATGTGCGGTAAGCCGTATAAGCATAGCAAATGAAAATCCATGCTGAAAAGCCGTGGCGTAGGCTCTGGAGCCGCTGCCCGCGCCTGCTGAAAATTCTGCTCTTCGCGCTGGCTTGTCTGTTCGCGCTTGATCGGGCGTTTCCGCCGCCGACGCCGGGGCGCGACTCGCCGCAGGCGCTAATCGTCGTCGCCCGCGACGGCGCGCCATTACGCGCCTTTCCCGACCGTAACCACATCTGGCGGCATCCGGTGGTTCTAACCGATGTCTCGCCCCTCTATCTGCAAGCTCTGCTGCGCTACGAAGATCGCTGGTTTCGCTGGCATCCCGGCGTCAATCCCGTCGCGCTGGCGCGGGCGGCATGGCAATGGGTACGCCACGGACGCATCGTCTCCGGCGGCTCGACCCTGACCATGCAGGTCGCCCGCATAATCGAACCGACGCCGCGAACATTGACCGGCAAGACCCGGCAAATCCTGCGCGCCCTGCAACTGGAATGGCGTTACTCGAAGGACGAAATTCTCGCCCTCTACATCAATTACGCGCCGATGGGCGGCGTCCTCGAAGGCGTCGAGGCAGCCAGCCGCGCCTATCTCGGCAAACCGGCGCGACGCTTGAGCCATGCCGACGCGGCTCTGCTTGCCGTCCTGCCGCAAGCGCCATCAAGGCTAAGACCGGATCGCCGCCCCGTAGAGGCGGAAAAAGCGCGGGAAAAAGTGTTGCAACGGATGAGCGGCGTCTGGAGCGACAGCGACATCATTGACGCCAGACAGGAGCCGATTATCGCCTATGCCGCGCGCGAGCCGGTGCTGGCTCCGTTGCTTGCCGAGCGTATGCGGCGGGAAGCCAAAGGGGCGCGACGCATTGATACGACAATTGACGCTCCGACGCAGGAAACGGTAGAACTACTGCTGACCAGTCGCTTAAGCGTTCTGCCGCCGCGAGTCTCGATGGCCGCCCTGGTAGTCGACAACGCCACCCTGGAAGCGCGCGCCTATGCCGGTTCAGCGGATTACTCCGATGCTGACCGCTTCGCCTTCGTAGACATGGTACGCGCCGCGCGCTCGCCCGGCTCAACGCTAAAACCTTTCCTCTACGGGCTTGCGCTTGACGAAGGTCTGATCCATTCAGAATCGCTGCTGGCGGATGTGCCGCAATCCTTCGGCGGCTATCAGCCGGGCAATTTTCAGCAATCCTTCCACGGCCCGGTCGGAGTCTCCGAAGCCCTGACAAAATCGCTGAATGTTCCGGCGGTCGAAGTGCTCGATCGCCTTCAACCAAACCGTTTCGTCGCCGCGCTCCGCCGGGGCGGCCTGAAGCTGGATTTGCCCAGGGACGAATCGCCCAACCTGTCGGTAATCCTGGGTGGAGCCGCTACCACTCTGGAACAACTGGTCGGAGCATACACCGCCTTCGCCCGTCAGGGCATGGCGGGCAAGCCGCGCTACCGACCGGAAGAGCCTCTGATCGAGCAGCGGATGCTGTCACCGGGGGCAGCCTTCATCATCCGCGATGTGCTCGAATCAGGCGGCCCGGTAGGCCGCGCCGTCGAGCAGGGGGCGGGCATCAGGCGCGGCATCGCCTGGAAGACCGGAACCAGTTTCGGCTTCCGCGACGCCTGGTCGGTCGGAGTTTCCGACAATTACACCATCGGCATCTGGATTGGTCGTCCGGATGGGACGCCAAACCCCGGCTTCTTCGGCGCCAACATCGCCGCCCCGCTGCTGGTCGACCTGTTTACCGCCATTGACAATCAGCCGCCGACTCCCCGGATACCGCCGCCTTCCGTCCGTCAGGAGACAATCTGCTGGCCGCTGGGCATTCGTTTCGATCCTGTCGAAGAGGCGCTCTGCCACCGCCGGATGCTGGCCTGGCTCTTGAATGACACCGCGCCGCCAACCTTCCCTGATCGCCTGCGCGGCGGTGAACCGCGCTACTCCTACGAGGTAGATACCGCCGGAATGCGCGTGAACGCCGAATGCAGCGACCGTCCCCGCCGCACTATCGAGGCGGCGCGTTGGCCGGCGGCGCTTGAACCCTGGCTGCCTGCCGACATTCAGGCCAGAGCGCGTCCCCCGGCCTGGGATGCCCGTTGTCGACCGACGCTCGAACCGGAAGCCGGTCTTCGCATAATCGGCCTTGGCCACGGCGAGGTCATCCGGCGTCCCCGTCCTGATCAACCGCCGGTCGTCCGCCTTGAACTGCGCGGTCAGCAAGGCGAGGTGTATTGGCTTATCAACGGGCGGCTTGTCGCCCGGCAGTCGGCCAGACAACCCCTGATTCACCGTCTGGAGGAAAACGGGCGCGTGGATATAACCGTCATGGATGATCGCGGACGCTACGACCGAATCAGCGTCAGCGCGCGTTAACCAGGGGGCAGTGGACAGAAGTCAGGAACACTGCCTGACCCCTGTACTCTGATTTCTGTAAAAATGGCATCCGTTCAGCAACGTAGGGGCGACCGTCCCCGGTCGCCCGCATGTATCTCCTTTTATCTACAGGAAACCACTATAAAGTATGCGCGGGAATACCGGCTAATGCACGGAATCCAGCGCGGTAGCGCAGTAGGTTGAGGTGAGCGCCGTTCTCCCCTCTCCCACTCGCGGCGTAGCCACAAGCGGGAGAGGGGAGAAATGCCCGCTCCGCCTTGATCCTGTACTCTGACATCTGTTCACTAAATCCTGATACTTGAATATATGTATATTGTGCGTATAATAGAAAGCATGCAGATGATATTCGACCCCGCCAAGAACCGTGTCAACATCAAAAAACACGGCATTGACCTTGCCGATGTGGATGGCGTATTCCGCGACCCGTCGGCAATGACACGCGAGGATCGGGATCATGAAGAAGCGCGGTTCGTCACCTTGGGGATGGATGGGTTAGGTAGGCTTTTGGTCGTAGCCTATACCTACCGGGGTGAAGATGTCCGTATTTTTTCGGCACGGTTTGCCGAGCCGCGTGAGCGGCGCATTTACGAAGGATGACCATGAAAGACTATTACGATTTTTCCAATGCCAAACGCGGCGCGGTTATGGATTCCACGGGCAAGACCAGAATCACAATCTGGCTTGACAATGATGTTTTGGAATTGTTTCGCGCCCGCGCAGCAGAAGAAGGGCGCGGTTACCAGACCTTGATCAACGAAACGCTGAAACAAGCCGCCAGCGATGCCCCTGTCACGCTGGACTCCATTCGCCGCGTGTTGCGCGAAGAGTTGCATGCTGCGTGAGGCAGAATACAGAAGTCAGGTATCAGGAACACCATCTGTCCTCTGACTATCTGATGCTGTGGTTCGGCTGGCACCTCACCTCAATCGCGCTGATTTTCAATGAAGTTTCTGGTCTTTATCTTTTGACCAGAGTAAAGGCCACCTTTTAATCCTATTCTCCCGTAACATCTTGGTCAGAGCAAGAGCAAACCAGAGGGCTATGATATTTAATCCAAGCAAAATATTTCCCCCATCAAAATTGAACCAAAGTGTGCTTTCGTACCCGAGGTGAAAACTCAAATTGTTACTGGTATGACCGAATCCAAACGAGAACGTTGGCAAAAGTCCAAAACCTATGACACACCAGTATTTTATTCCAATCATGGAGAATACCGGCACACAAGACCACGACAGCCAGTAAAGTAGTTGAATCCCAATTGGTCGAAAATTCCAGAGTTGCCAACCCCCATAAACGGCTACTGCAATTTGAGCAAGCAAAATGAGCCAAGCAAAGGCAGACACAGGATCAAGGGAAACCCTGTTAAGTTGAGGCAAAATTTGCAGCACACCTACGATGCCACCTATGAGATAGGTTAATGCGATGAATTTGCCTGTTTGGGTTTGATGTTTCATGACGGTTTCTTTCTTAACAATTAAACACCAACAACCACTTATACGTCGTCAAGCTTTTTCATCTGGAACTAGTGCGGCCTGTTTTGCTGGTAGTCGGCAAGGGCTGACCGACCCGCCATTGATTTGCGATAGCTTGTCCTTCCGTGATTTGCGCGGATGTCATTTCTTTGACAAGCATGTCACGAACTTCCACTACGCTCTTGTCTCCTTCTGTGGCTGCAAGGTTGAAGAGTGCATAGGCTAGTACGATGTCCTGCGGCACACCCTGTCCCATGAGATACATAAGCCCGAGGCGAGCCAAGGAACCCACATTTCCCTGCTCTGCCGCCTTGCGATACCAATTGACTGCCTGTCGGAAATCCTGCGGCACACCTCGTCCTTCGTCATAACTGACCCCTAGGTTGTGTTGGGCGCGCACATGTCCCTGCTCTGCCGCCTTGCGAACCCAATTGATCGTCTTCCGGAAATCCTGCGATACCCCTTGCCCATTGGCGTACATGCCTGCCAGATTGAACTGGGCTTCCGCTAATCCTTGCTCCGCCGCCTTTTGAAACCAGTTGACCGCCTGCCGAAAATCCTGTGGCACACCTCGTCCATCTTTATACATGTTCCCAAGGTTGAACTGGGCTTCCGCTAATCCTTGCTCTGCCGCATTGCGGAACAAATCTACTGCCTGCCGGAAATCCTGCGGTACACCATGTCCTCTATCATACATTAACCCCAGACTATTCTGGGCATCTGCATATCCCTGCTCCGCCGCCTTTTGAAACCAGTTGACCGCCTGCCGGAAATCCTGCGGCAAACCATGTTGCCCCTCGTAATACATGAGTCCCAGCAAATATTGGGCATTTGCTTCACCTTGCTCCGCTGCCTTGCGAATCCAACCGGCTGCTTGCCTTAAATCCTGTAGTACGCCTTGCCCCAAAGTGTACCTAAGCCCAAGAGCAAGCTGTGCTCTTGCATCGCCCGCTTCTGCCCTTTGCTTCAATTCCGGCAAGGACAAGTTACCGTAATTCGGTTCCTGCGCGTGAGCTACAAACGGCATAGCTCCTGACAACAAGAGCATGGCAAGTATCGTAAAGAGACGTTTCATGACGATGCCTTTTCTAAGATTAATCGCGAGGAATGTTGCTACCGCGCTGTACAAATCTAGCCTACAAGCACCGTGCCTATAGGCCGTGGACTATAGGCTACACTATAGACATGCTTGCTGTCTATGGCAAGCGAAATTTCAGACATTGGGCTGATTTTTGGAGAGGTTCTGCGGCACTACAGGTCGGAGAAGAACATCTCTCAAGAGGAACTCGCCCATCGGGCAGGGGTTGATCGGACATTCGTCTCGCGCCTTGAGCGTGGCATCCGGCAACCAACCATCACGACCTTGATTGGGTTGGGGAGGGCGTTGGATGTTTCCGCAGCGGATTTGGTGCAAGCAACGGAAAAAGAATACCTGCGCCAATAACGGCAGCATTTTGGTGCAAGCAACGGAAAAAGAATACCTGCGCCAATAACGGCAGCATGGTAGGTAGGGCGTAGTCAAAGCAGCGGTAAATCGGGCAACCCTCTCCCCCGACCCCTGTACTCTGACTCCTGTTCACTGACTTCTGCCCCCTGATTTCTGTATTCTGACTACTGAACACTTGACAACTGGCTTGTAAATCCATAAAATTCTGCCTCTTTGTTGACGGCGGCTAGTCCCTGTCTGGTTTAACGATGCTGCCCGCCTTGCCGGGCATGTCGCTGTAAAAGGATTTTTATGCCTACAATCAATCAGCTCGTGAGAAAGTCTCGCGAGGCGGAAGTTGTGAAAAACAAGGTTCCGGCGCTGGAAAAGTGTCCGCAAAAACGCGGAGTGTGCACCCGTGTCTACACAACCACTCCGAAAAAGCCAAACTCCGCGCTTCGCAAGGTCTGCAAGGTGCGGCTGACTAACGGTTACGAAGTCATCTCCTACATCGGCGGCGAAGGCCACAACTTGCAGGAGCACTCCGTGGTGCTGATTCGCGGCGGCAGGGTGAAAGACTTGCCCGGCGTTCGTTATCACACCGTGCGCGGTTCCCTGGATACCCAGGGCGTTAAAGACCGCAAACAGGCCCGTTCCAAGTACGGCGCCAAACGTCCGAAGGCTGCCTGATTATCAAGCGGCTTTAGTAAGTGGTCGCCCCTGTCCTGACTGTCGGGCGGCTTGAGGCATTTTGCCTCGACTGAATTTTGAAAGGAAAATTATGCCCCGTCGACGCGAGGTTCCCAAGCGCGAGATACTGCCTGATCCCAAATTCGGGAATCAGGAAGTCTCCAAATTCATCAACGCCATCATGAAAAGCGGCAAGAAATCTGTCGCTGAACGTATTGTCTATGGCGCATTCGAGCAAATTTCCACCAAGAGCGGCAAAGACCCGCTGGACGTTTTCCATTCCGCCATCGGCAACATCAAGCCTTTGGTGGAAGTAAAATCCCGTCGGGTGGGCGGCGCGAACTATCAGGTTCCGGTAGAGGTGCGTCCTGCCCGCCGCATGGCATTGGCGATGCGCTGGCTGCGCGAGGCCGCCCGTAAGCGTTCAGAAAAGACCATGGGCTTGCGTCTGGCCGCCGAAATGCTGGAAGCCTCTGAAAATCGCGGCGGCGCCGTCAAGAAGCGCGACGAAGTGCATCGCATGGCCGAGGCGAACAAAGCCTTCTCCCATTTCCGCTTCTAACTTTCAGGGGTTTATCGTGGCACGCAAAACACCTATTGAACGCTACCGTAATATCGGTATTTCAGCGCACATTGACGCCGGCAAGACGACAACGACCGAGCGCATCCTTTTCTACACCGGCGTCAACCACAAACTTGGCGAGGTGCATGACGGCGCGGCCACCATGGACTGGATGGCCCAGGAACAGGAGCGCGGCATCACCATCACTTCGGCGGCGACCACATGTTTCTGGAAGGGGATGGATATGAATTTCCCCGAACATCGCCTCAATATCATTGACACGCCGGGACACGTAGACTTCACCATCGAGGTGGAGCGTTCCATGCGCGTGCTCGACGGCGCGTGCATGGTGTACTGCGCCGTGGGCGGAGTTCAGCCCCAGTCCGAAACCGTTTGGCGTCAGGCGACCAAATACAAGGTTCCGCGTCTGGCTTTCGTAAACAAAATGGATCGCTCCGGCGCCGACTTCTTCAAGGTCATCGAGCAGATGAGGGCGCGCCTGAAGGCTAACCCCGTGCCTATCGTCATTCCTATCGGCGCGGAAGAAAAATTTGTCGGCGTGGTTGATCTCATCAAGATGAAGGCAATCTACTGGGACGAAGCCTCCCAGGGTATGAAATTCGAGTACGGGGAAATTCCTGCCGAACTTCTGGCCAACGCGAATACCTGGCGCGAGCAGTTGATCGAGGCGGCGGCGGAAGCCAACGAAGACCTGATGAATGAATACCTTGAGAGCGGGAGCCTGCCGGAAAACAAGATTCTGGAAGGTATACGGCTGCGCGCCATTGCCTGTGAAATTCAGCCTACGCTCTGCGGCAGCGCCTTCAAGAACAAGGGCGTGCAGCGGATGCTGGATGCGGTGATCGAGTTCCTGCCTTCGCCGGTCGACATCCCGCCGGTGGCGGGGATTGACGAGCAGGACGCCGCTACTTCCCGCAAGGCCAATGACGACGAAAAGTTTTCCGCGCTTGCTTTCAAGCTGATGACTGATCCGTTTGTCGGTCAGCTTACCTTCATCCGGGTTTATTCCGGCGTACTGGAATCAGGCTCCACCGTTTATAACTCCGTGCGCCAGAAAAAGGAGCGGATCGGTCGGATCGTGCAGATGCACGCCAGCGATCGCGCCGAAATCAAGGAAGTGCTGGCGGGCGACATCGCCGCCTGTATCGGCCTGAAAGAAGTGACGACTGGCGAAACCCTCTGCGACTTGAACTCTCCCATCATTCTGGAGCGCATGGTATTTCCCGAGCCGGTCATCCATGTCGCGGTCGAGCCGAAAACCAAGGCCGACCAGGAGAAAATGGGGATCGCCCTTGGGCGTCTGGCGGCGGAAGACCCGTCATTTCGCGTCCGCACAGATGAAGAATCGGGCCAGACCATCATTTCCGGCATGGGGGAATTGCATCTTGAAGTCATTGTAGATCGCATGAAGCGTGAATTCAGCGTCGAAGCCAATGTCGGCGCGCCGCAGGTGGCCTACCGCGAGTGCATCAAGCAAGCGGTAGAGCAGGAAGGCAAGTTCATCAAACAGTCCGGCGGGCGCGGCCAGTACGGTCATGTCTGGCTCAAGATTGAACCCAACGAGGCCGGCAAGGGCTATGAATTCATTGACGCCATCAAGGGCGGGGTTGTGCCGCGCGAGTACATTCCCGCTGTCGACAAGGGCCTGCAGGACGCCATAAATAGCGGCGTATTGGCGGGATTCCCGGTGGTAGACATCAAATTCACCCTGTTTGACGGCTCCTACCATGATGTAGACTCGAACGAAAACGCCTTTCGCATGGCGGCTTCAGCGGCTTTCAAGGACGGCATGAGAAAAGCGAATCCCACCCTTCTCGAACCCATGATGGCCGTTACGGTGGAAACCCCGGAAGACTATATGGGCAACGTCATGGGCGACCTATCCGGGCGGCGCGGCATCATCCAGGGCATGGGCGATCTGCCGGGCGGGGTCAAGGAAATCAAGGCCGAGGTTCCTCTGGCTGAAATGTTCGGCTATGCGACCCAGTTGCGTTCGCTCTCGCAAGGCCGCGCCACTTACACCATGGAATTCAAACATTACGCGGAAGCGCCCAAAAACATCGCTGAAGCAGTCATCAACAAGAAGTAACTCATTAACCTGAAATTGGAGAATTGAAAAATGGCCAAGGAAAAATTTTCTCGAACCAAGCCGCACGTCAATGTTGGGACGATTGGACACGTTGATCATGGCAAGACGACGCTTACGGCGGCGATCACCAATGTTTTGTCGCGCAAGTTCGGCGG
>Ga0099364_10000658_pt1 | contig 59142 bp, 52 predicted proteins | sample TergutTh196P3_FD_73070 | JGI IMG/M metagenome (GOLD analysis project Ga0099364, IMG submission 73070) | Microcerotermes parvus P3 segment gut microbial communities from Pointe-Noire, Republic of the Congo - Th196 P3 | ecosystem: Host-associated > Arthropoda: Insects > Digestive system > Gut ... | reverse complement strand
TTGAGTTTACCGAAATTGTTATTGAGTTTACCGAAATTGTTATTGAGTTTACCGAAATTGTTATTGAGTTTACCGAAATTGTTATTGAGTTTACCGAAATTGTTATTGAGTTTACCGAAACTGTTATTGAGTTTACCGAAACTGTTATTGAGTTTACCGAAATACACAAATGACACAAACCACTACAATTAACCTTATAATTAAAATATTGAAATCCAACTATATAATTATTAAATCAAAATTTAATCGGTTAATATTATTTTTAAAAAATTTTTTCTTTTTCTGAATAAAATAATAGAACTATACAAAAAATATATTACTTTTGTAATATGATTATAACAACCAAAATATTAAAAATTTCAGTGAAATTCTTTTTTATCATTATTCTTTTGATAAAAAGTTTCAACTTATTTGGGCAGGAAGTCACTTTATTCGGTTCTGAAATTTGTCCGGATGGCATCGATTTAGTCTATGTTGCTGTATTAGAAAGCGATGAAAAACCTTTTAATAGTTTTTATTTAGGCAAATTTGAAGTAACTCAGGCGCAATGGCGTTCTGTTATGGGTAATAATCCGTCAAATTTTAAGAATGAAAATCATCCTGTCGAAAATGTAAATTGGCACGATGCGCAGCGATTTTTAGAACGTTTGAACGAACGAACAGGCAGAAATTACCGTCTTCCCACCGAAGCCGAGTGGTTACATGCCGCACGCGGAGATACTATTTCGGGATATTGTCCCGGCAGTTGCAGATATAGTGGTAGCAACGAAATTGATGACGTTTGCTGGTATATTGGAAATAGCAATGGACGCTCAAAGCCCGTTGGCAGTAAAAATCCTAACGGATTCGGTATTTATGACATGAGCGGAAACGTTTGGGAATGGTGCGAAGATCAGCACAAAAACAATCGAGGAATTAGAGGTGGCAGCTGGAACTCCGAAGCACGTGTTTGCACTGTTAGGTACAAATATAGTTATGACGCTACTTTCAGAAGTTTTATCATTGGTTTTAGAGTTTTACTACCTGTGCCGGTGATCACAACCCAAGATTAAAATGTACAAAAAAGCCATAGTCACCAAAATTTGTACGTGAATAATTTACACTCAACACTTTATCGTAGATGGTTACTAAATCAAATCCTATACCGTAGCCAAGTAGAAACGAATTTGGAAGCTTGTTCTCTGATACAGGCATTCCATTGTAAACGTATCCTGCATCCAAGTGGAGACGTAGATAAAAAGCATAATGAAATTTTGAAAACTGTTTGACAGGAATAAAGTTCAAAGTTTTATCTCTTCTGGGCACTAACTCAAACAATAACTGATTTTTAAGAGTACTATAAAAAGAGCCGTCAACTACTTTATATTCAAAACCATTCATATAATCATCATAACCCATTCCTGCTTTAAAAAAATAGGGGATCTCTTTTTTGGAATAAGCCTGCAAAGTCAATAAAGAGTTTGCAAAGAAACGTTTAGAAAGAGGACGAAATAATCCCGTAACTATTTTTGCATCGAAAAAACCGTTATAATCAGAAACCATTCCCATTCCTGTCCTAATAACAGAACCTTCAAAATAATTGCCATCAGTGGCATAGATTTTTAAGTTGCGGGTATCGAACTTAAATTCGTAACCTGCAATTAATTGTCTGCTTTTTTGAGCAGAAAGAGGAAGAAAATTTGGATTAAGCGCAAAAAGGTTGTCTGAAATTTTTACATCTTCATAAGCCGCCAAAAAACGATGATTCTTGTAGATGCCATCTCTTAAATAATAGTTCATTTCAATCATGTTTTGGCGAACAGTCCAACTTTTAGTCAATTTCAAATAAATTTGTTCGTCTCCAAAAGTGTTGAAGGCAGTTTGATTATCTCTTTGAGAGCGACAAAAAAATTTCCAACCGGAACCGTTACTGCGTCCAGGATTTTCGTAAGCAAATTCAAACTGATCCTTGTAACCTGTAACTGCGCGTAAACTAATTTTTTCGTTGCGCCCCCGAAAATTATAATGTTTTATATATATTCCGTATATAAACCAAGAGCCATCGTTGCGATATAAAAAATCACTAAAGTTTCGACCCGCATTTTCAAAAATTGGCAATACCCATAAATACCAACGCTCATCAACATCTATATTTATGGTAATTTCATTATTATCAATATGTTGAACTTGAATTTCTACTTTATTAAATAGTGAAGTGTTTAATATATTCTGTTTTGCGCGCTCAGATTGAAAAATTAATTGGTCAAAAATTATTTCGGAATCAATTGAAAAAGGCAACTCTGAAAGGATTACCGCATCTTTTGTTCGATGATTGCCATTTATTGTAATATTTTTGACAATACATATTTCATTTTCAGTAGTTTGGGGAAATAGTTCAACTATTAAAAAACAGATGAAAAAAAAGATTAAGAACGGTTTAAGAAAAAATTTCATTAAAAAAATTAATGTTTTTTAATATTTTTTTTACAATTTTTACAATACTTAAAAAAAACTTTGGTATCTTTGCAGCAAAAATCGAGCCTTTTTTTTAATTTGGTTTAATTTTTGCTGTAAAAATTTTTCTATTATGACAAAATTAAGTGTAAATATTAATAAAATTGCAACACTCCGCAATGCGCGAGGTGGAAATATTCCTGATCTGATAAAAGCCGCCATTGATATTCAAAATTTTGGCGCTGACGGAATTACTGTTCATCCACGACCCGACGAAAGACACATTAAACAAAAAGATGTGTTAGATTTAAGTCAAATTATCCGCACTGAATTTAATATCGAAGGATATCCATCCGAAAATTTTATTAAGTTAGTAAAAACTGTGAAACCGCATCAGGTTACATTAGTCCCCGACCCACCCGAAGCAATTACCTCTAATGCTGGATGGGACACCATTAAAAATTTTTCTTTTCTGAAAGATATTATTACCGACCTTAAAGAGTTTGGTATCAGAACATCTATCTTTATTGACACTAACCTCGATTTTATTGCAAAAGCGTCTGAAATAAACTGCGACCGAATAGAATTATACACCGAACCATACGCCGCATTGTTTCCTATCAATAAAGAGAAGGCAGTTGCCCCTTTTGTTGAAGCCGCAAATTTTGCAAATAAAATTGGTATAAAAATAAATGCAGGACACGACCTTAACCTCCAAAATCTTAAATATTTCAACGAAAAAATTCCATTCTTAAAAGAAGTTTCGATAGGTCATGCTCTTATTGCAGATGCACTGTATTTGGGTATTGAAAAAACTATTGCAGCTTATAAGGAACTTTTGGAATAATTTTTCTAAGGAACATGAAAAAAAATGCGACATAATCAAAATGTCACAAACAACCTCAGTAGCAAATAAAAATTTAATAAAAAAATTTAAATTGCAATCTTTGCGGAAAACCTTTGCCACTTTGCGTCGTAAATATATTTTCATTTCTTTTATGAATTATCTAGTGGTATGTTAATTGTAAAATTGCATATTTTCAGATTCCTCATTTCACTACGTTTCATTCGGAATGACGAATTATACTTTGGGGTAGTTCAGGTTCCGCTGCGGCAGCGCCGCAGCGGAAACATACCACATTAAAGAAATGAAATGGTCATTCCGAGCGTAGCGAGGAATCTTGGTCTGCGTCATTATACACATAACTTTACACTAGTTTGAAATAAAATGGAAAAATTAATTTTTTTTAATTTTTTTTTTAAAATTATTTGGTAATTAAAAAATTAAAAATTATTATCTTTGTATTTTAATAATTAATGATTTTTGGAGGGTTACCCGACTCCAACTCTTTGAAAATAAAATATTTAGGAGTCGAAAATTTTTAAATTTATGAAGAAATTATTTTTGTTTATTGCAATTTTTGCAGTGCCGACTACTTTTTTGTTGGCACAGATTAAAGTTCCTCTTAATGGGAACGTAGGAATAAAACTTCCAAACACAACGAGCAGCCCTCTTTCTGCACTGAGTGTTGGAAATGTGGGTTACGCAAGTGCTTTGGTAACATTTGATGGTTCAAATGGTGCCTACAGCTCAGTGTTAAGTGTTTTTAACAATTACCCCTCTTATTCAAATGCTGGTATGATTTATCAGACCTATGGTATTTACTCAGAAATTCGTGGTGCAACAAATATCAGTAATCCTTGTTACACCACAGCGATTAAAGGTTTTTCAAGAAATTTATCGCTGGGAACAGGAAGCTATAGAGGCATCGGGGTACACGGGTCATCAGACGCCCAAACTTATAATATTGGCGTGTTAGGTGATATATCAAATGCGGGATTTGGAAGCGAATTTTCACCCGGAATTTATCTCTATGCCCTCATTGCAGATGGCACTGAAATAGAAGTAAAACGTATAATTTTAACAGAATAGGAGGATAAATTATGAAAAAGATAAATTTTTATTTGTCAGCAATTTGTTTATTGCTAATAGTCAGTCATTTGTCGCTACCAATACAGGTTAATGCACAAATTGATTTAGAACATACATTCGATGACAATTTAACGGGTAATATCTCAATTAACTTTACTCCTGTGAATCCCGTCATTGATTATTACACTTATTTTGATAAACCAACAAATGAAGTGAGATTTTATAATGAAGATTATTCTTTGTACAAATCAGTTTTTATTACACCACCTGCAGACTACACATTATCGCATGTAAGTAATTTCAGTAAAAATATTTTTACAACTGATAATAAAATAGTTTTTTGCGTACATTTTAATAATCTTAATGTAGGTAACAATTCTTTTATTATGAAATTTTATGATGAAGATGGTTTGATAATTCAAGATTTTGGAATCTCAAATAATATGATGGCCCCAATAATTCATAAAGTTTCTAATAATAAGTATCGTTTTCTTATTAATCGTATGACTTATTGTGATTTTCCCACGTATGGTTTCAAATACCAAACGGAAATTTATTCTATGAAAGGAGAGACTCCCTTGTTGTCTATAAGTCAAAAACCAACCGAAAATCAATCACCATACCCCAATCCTGCTAACTCGATTATAACTTTACCCTACCAGCTTGAAAAAGGAGAAAGAACGGTGATGAATATTTACAATTTTGACGGTCAATTGGTAGAAACAAAACAAATTGATTATTTATTTGACAAAATATTACTCAATGTTTCTAATTATTCAAAAGGAACCTATATTTACGAGGTTAATGGGATAAGTAATAAGTTTGTTGTGGAATGATAATTTATAAATATAAAAGGAGATAAATATGAAAACGAAAATAACCTTAACTATGTTACAACAACAAGTTTTGTCAATCAAACAGTTAATAGTCACATTTATGTCAAGAGTAACGGCAACCTCCATGTCCAAAACGTTACCGTTACAAACAATTCCATTCTAATACTTGAAGCACAGGGTGATCTTGTAATTGACGGATATTTTGAAGTGGAACCTGATTCAATTTTTGAAGTCAAATAATTAATAAACATAATACAAAATGAAAAAGATTATTTTAATACTATTAGTTTGCATCTCACAAACAAGTTTGTTTGCTCAGAGTAAGGCAAAGGATGCAATAAAGCAAAACCAAATAGATAAGGATTCCTTTGAAGTTGAAATCAATCAAATAAACAGAGATTTCACATCAGGAACAGCCTCTGTGGGGTTTATTGATGAAAAAAAGAGAAGTGAAATTACTCTAAATAGAGAATTAAGAGCTCTTTATAAAAATCCAATAGGTAGTTTAATTCAGAGTCTTCTATGTATTGAGCCGAATTACTTTGGTTCTTATTTGTCTCAAGAATTTATAGGAGCGGCTTTTACTGTTCCATGGGTGTTTCAAAACAAATCAACTGATGCTGAAGAATATCAATGGGGTTGGAATGGGGGAGAATGGTCCACAGAGAAAGATGCGGTTTTATTTTCTATCCTTGAAGATGAAACCTCATTAGATTTTCTATTACCTGGTTATTACGAAGCCCCTGGGTTAACAGCCCTTTGGGGTTCTCAATCTCACTACTATAAACCACCCAGTTTTGAAGAGTTCGAGACTAAACTAAGTGCTTCTTCTACCAACGCAGCGGGTCATTATGTTAGCAATGCAGATTTTTATGGAAATACTTCTGATTTATATGATAATTATTCTTCTTTTTGGAACATCGAGGCTACGGGTTCTACACAACATAACGGCAACGGGGCAGGTTGGTTTTTTGGAACAGCATATCGTCCAGATATAAATACAAGAGTTGCCAACTTAGTATCATTTTATGAAAAACCTATGTCCCCAATGTTGATAAAAGATGTTTCGTATCTTTGCAAAACAAACAATTTTACGACACCTATTGACCCTAATTTTAAATTCAAAATTGTGGTATATAAGTTAAATGAAGATGGAAATTTATTGTTTATAGACGATGTGATTATAAATGAAGTACTTGCAGAAGGTTTTTTTAAAGGTTCTGAGGTTATAATTCATTCGAATGCAGGTTGTATTTTTAATTTTATTTTTTGGGACAAAGATATATATAGTTTCTTACCACCCGAAAAATATTTTGTTGTAGATGATCCTTTTGCAATAGTGTTTTACGATGTAGATTTAGATGATAACGATTTTGGAGTATTTAGCGATAAAGGAAACGAACTTGAAAGGTCGTCTTTTTTTACAATGCGTGATATGGGTACAGGTGAATTGGTGAAAAGTGATGATGGAGCCGTTGCTTTGTATAATTCCGATGAGAGCAGTTTGAATATGTACGCAATGTTGAACGTTCACTTTCCATATTTATACATTGACCCTGGATATGAATTATTATTTATCGACGTAGGGGGAGGGTATGCTGTTGATAAAGACGGTGATAGATTTGCTAATTTTTATTCAGAATTTGATTTTAATGTTGGAGAAGATAACTTCGTAAAAATCGAGAGTCACTCAAAGTGGTTTGAACATACGACCAATAGTTCCTTTTATCAAAATAATGGAATATTACAGTTGGATTTCACCGCATCGGAACTTCCGCAGGATGTTACGGGACGTGCCGCTCAAATAAAAGTACATACATACGGAGCGGAAATTATTTATACTTTAATACAAGGAGATACTTACCCTGTTACCTTCATTATCTTAGATGCAGATACAAATGAATTGATTGAAAAAGCAAATATCACGGTAAATTTTGAAGAAATATACGGTGATTCAACTTATCTACCATCGGGAACATATAACTATACTGTTGACAAGCCCGGCTATTTCGATGCTTCTGAAGAATTTATTGTAGGCAACGAGCACGTATTTGTTAATGTTTTTTTGAATAAAAAGCCAATTTACAACGTATCATTCCAAATTGTTGATAAGGAAACAGAGCAGCCATTAAGTGACGTATTAATACATTTTAACGGAAAATATTTACCAGGTACATCAACTGATGTAAATTCAGGTAGTTACCCCTATTATATTTCAAAAAATGGTTATAAAAATATACCAGGAAGTGTTATTGTTGAAAATGAAGATGTAGTTGTTTCAATAAAATTAGAAAAATCGGATGACATCAATATTAATTTAAATCCTGTTTCAGATTTTATTCTATATCCGAATCCGTTTACAAATGAAATTTATATAAGTCATCCTGACCAAGTTAAGAATGTTGAAATTTTTAATATTGCTGGTCAAAAAGCGAAAGATACCATTTTCAACGGGAAAACTATTATAACAGAAAATCTTAGTAGTGGTATTTATTTTGTAATAATTGAAAGGAAAACAGGAGAAAAGTCGGTAACAAAATTGGTTAAGTAACCAAAAATGACTTTAAGAAGCATAAGGCACCGCCCCCAATTCTCCGAATAATCCTTCTTTATACTTAAAATATCCTGTTATTGCTACCATTGCGGCATTATCTGTTGCATATTTTGGTTTTGTAAAAAATGTTTCATAGCCGAGTTTTTGGGACTTTTCGGTTAGTTGGGTACGAAGTCCAGAATTTGCTGATACTCCTCCTGATAGTGCTAATTGTCTGATATTCGTCTCTTTGGCGGCTTTGATTAGTTTGGATATCAGGATGTCGTTGATAGTATATTGCAGTGATGCACAAAGGTCAAACAAATTATTTTCAATAAATTGCGCATTTTCTTTTAATCTATCTCGTACAAAGTACAAAAAAGAAGTTTTAAGTCCGCTGAAACTATAATCAAATTTTGCGACTTTTGGTTTTGCAAACTTAAATTTGAATGGATTTCCTTTGTTTGCATATTGGTCAATAAGAGGACCGCCGGGGTATGTAAGTCCCATTATTTTAGCACATTTATCGTAGGCTTCGCCAGCGGCATCATCGATTGTTTTGCCAATAATTTTCATTTGTAGAAAATTTTCGACTACAATTATTTGGCTATTACCGCCTGATACTAAAAGAGTTAAAAACGGGAAATTAGGAGTTTTCGTATAAACATTTTTTTCTTTAATAAAATGTGCTAAAACGTGCGCTTGGAGGTGGTCAACTTCAATTAACGGAATATTTCTACTTAGTGCAAATCCCTTTGCGAAGGAACATCCAACTAACAAAGAGCCCATAAGTCCTGGACCCCTCGTAAAAGCGATGGCATCAATCTCTTCAATAGAAATTGAGGCATCTTTAATTGCCTGATCCACAACGGGAACGATATTTTGTTGGTGCGCACGTGAAGATAGTTCAGGAACAACGCCTCCATAATTTTTGTGAACATCTTGTCCCGAAATCACGCACGACAAAATAGTGTCATCTTTGATGATAGCCGCAGAAGTATCATCGCAAGAAGTTTCAATCCCAAGAATAATTATGCCATAAGATTTCATTTCTTATAAATATTTTTGCAAAAATAGATGATTTTAAGTTCATGTTAAAAAAATTGATTACTTTTGTAAAAATTTTTGAATAGAATATTGAAAAAATAAGAGTTGTTTCAATCGTTATGTTTCTAAATATCAAATCATTTAGCCGTATCACTAATAATTTTGTTTCTTTGAACGGACAAATTTTTCCAATTGAATCGCGTAAAAACCCGAAAATGATAAATTTAGAAGATATTTATCGACATTTTAAAATCGAATATTTAAAATTTTTTAAAATGGACTCCCTTGCAAAAGCGGCATTTTTGGGTGCCGAATTGGTTTGTAAAGACATCAATATCGACCGAACTATTTCCAAAAAAGATATTGCGATAGTATGTTTTAATCGGTCTTCATCTTTGGATAACGATATGATTTATCAAAATACAATTCAAGATAGCGAAAATTATTTTCCAAGTCCATCTCTTTTTGTTTACACTTTGGGGAATATTTTAACGGGAGAAATAGCAATACGAAACAAAATCGAAGGAGAAACATCTTTTTATGTTACTGAAAATTTTTCGCCAGAATTGATGCACGAAACCATTGAGGCAATTTTTGAAAATAAATCAATTAATGGGCTACTTTGCGGTTGGACTGAATATTTTAACGATTTTTGCGACATATTAATTATGTATATTGAAAAAAGCAATGACAATAAAAATGTAGTTACAAAAGACAATATATCAAATTGTTATAATAATATATTATGGAAGAATTAATTTTAGAATTAAAAAAAGAGATTATTGAGGTTTTAAATTTAGAGGGAGTTACTCCCGCCGATATTGACGAAAATGCTCCTTTATTTGGAGAAGGTTTAGGGTTAGATTCCATTGACGCATTAGAACTTATTGTTTTGATGGACAAACTCTACGGAATTAAAATTTCAGAAGCATCCGAAGGCAAAGAAATCTTCAAATCTGTACAAATAATGGCTGATTACATTAAGCAGCATAGAACAAAATAGTGAATTAGTAAATGAGGGAATGAGGCATCCCGTTAAGCGATGCATTGAATTGATTGAAATGGATTTAATATTTGAAGAAAAATGCGAGAATCTCTGTGACTCTCCGTGTCTTCTCTGTGTTACTCTGTGTAACCAACAAATATATTACAAAGAGATAAACAGAGAATTTTTTATTCTTTAAAAAAACAATCTTAATAACAAATGATTGTATTTCAGTAAACTCAATAACAATTTCAAATAATTACTGTTTTTTCTTGTAATTCGTGGCTTTACAAAGAAAAATTTACATTTTTTTTTGCACAATGGAATATTTTCAATATCTTTGCGTTTTAAAACAATAAATTATTTCGTATGGATATATTTTTAGAACCTGCTCACGGCGCGGTACTTCCGCCTTTTTTGCCACCTTATTCACCTAAGGATTTGAATGTTTCGCAAGATACTTTTTTACATTCGTTGGCAGATGAAATTGAGGCAAAAGGTTTAGGGCGACCTTGTACCACTCGTGAAGAAATATTTGCAGCGATAGACGATGACCGCGACGTAAATTTCCTTATAAAAACAACTATATTGGGAGACATCGTCCTTGCACTTTTAACAGAGGAGGGATTAAAAAACCCTGCGGCAAGCCGTGATGAAGTAATGAACAAAATCAAATCGAAGAGTTCGTGTGTTGCCCGTGAGTATAGTTTGGTAAATACCGAAGTATATGAGGATGCGCTGCTTTTGGCAATGATGGAAGATGCCCACGATGATGAAAGCGTTAGCGAGGAAGAGTTAATAGAATTTTTAAGGCAACGATGAATACTGACAGAAAAAAAGCGTTTTTGCGCAGCCTCAAAAAGATTTCTGATACCGCATTGAAAGCGAAAGTCGAGAAAGTTTACCAGACTGTAAAAACCGCCAAAACGATGCACGATATTCCCAATTTGCAAAAAGTAGAAGGTTGCCCCAAAGGTATTTCTTACCGTATAAGAATTGGACGTTACCGCATAGGAGTAGAAATTGAGCGTGATTTGGTTACATTCCTCAAGTTTGGACCACGTAACATTTTTTACAAAACTTTTCCCTGATAATTTTTAACTTTATTAAGTAAGTAAAATAATTTTGGTAAACTCAATAACAATTTAAAACAATTCGTGTAATTTCGTGTAATTAGTGGCTAATAACAAACAAATGAAAGATAAAATTTTCGTAACAGGAATGGGTATTATTACCGGGTTGGGCATTGGAAAAGATGATACACTTCGGGCATTATTAGATAAACAGTCGGGTATTGGTTCGATAAGATATTTGCAGACAATCCGTAAAGAACTGCCTGTTAGTGAAGTACAATTTACTAACAAACAGATGTACCAACTTTTGAACATTCCCGATGACGACATTTATACAAGAACAGCGCTACTGGGTAGAATTGCATTAAAAGAAGCATTACAAGAAGCAAAAATTTACGAAAAACGACCAAACAGAATTGCTTTTATTTCTGGCACAACCGTTGGAGGAATGGACAAAAGTGAACAATATTATAAAGATTTTTTGCACAACAATCATAAAAACCATTACATTGAAACACACGACTGCGGAGCAACTACTGAGTTGATTTCCAAAGAATATAGTGGCAATTGTGAGGTTGTTTCAACAATTTCCACTGCATGTTCCTCTGCTGCTAATGCCATGATTTTTGGCGCAAACCTTATCAAAACGGGACGTGTTGACGCCGCAATTGTTGGCGGAAGTGAATGTATATCAAAGTTTCATCTTAACGGCTTCAATACACTAATGATTTTGGATAAAAATCAGTGCAAACCGTTCGACAAAAACCGCGCAGGGCTTAATCTTGGCGAGGGTGCAGCATTCATTGTAATAGAATCTGAAAAATCTGTTAAAATAAGAGGAGTAAAGCCGTTGTGTTTATTTTCGGGATACGCAAATAGTTGCGACGCATATCATCAAACAGCGACCTCACCCGATGGAAAAGGTGCTTTTTTGGCAATGAAAAACGCCTTAGAACAAAGCGGACTTAAACCCGAAGATATTGATTACATTAATGCACACGGAACTGGAACCGAAAATAATGACCTTACTGAAGGAATTGCAATTATGCGAATTTTTGGAAACAATATTCCGCCAGTTTCTTCTACTAAATCGGCAACAGGGCATACAACAAGCGCTGCAGGTAGCGTAGAATCTGTTATTTCAATTTTATCTTTATTAAATAATTTTATTCCTGCTAACCTGAATTTTAAAGAGCCGATGAGTGAACTTTCGTTTACTCCTGCAGTTGATACCAAAACATCGAAAGAATTAAAGCACGTTTTAACCAATTCCTTTGGTTTTGGTGGAAATGATACTTGTTCTATTTTTTCTAAAACATACTAATTATGAGTTTATACATATTTTCAGCATCACACATTTCAATACAAGAACCAGATTCAGAAAAATGGTTTGACGAGCCAATTTTTTATAATAGTCGGTATGTTCGTTCTATTGAGCCAGATTTCAACCTGTTTCTTTCACAGATGGTATCTCGCCGTATGGGGAAAATACTTAAAAGAGCATTAACAACGGCATTGTGTGCACTTAAAAAATCAGATATCGTAATGCCAGACGCAATTATCACAGGCACAGGACTCGGATGTATAGAAAATACTGAAAAATTCCTTAACTCGATGATTGATAACAATGAAGAGTTGTTATCACCATCTTTTTTTATGCAATCAACGCATAATACAATTAGTTCTCAAATTGCGTTGCATTTGAAATGTAATGGTTACAACAGCACTTATTCGCATAGAGGTACATCATTCGATGCCGCATTGTTAGATGCTATTATGCAATTAGAACTTGGAGATATTTCAAACGCCTTAGTTGGCGGGCACGACGAACTAACTCCCGACTATTTTAATTTGCTTGATAAAATTGGTTATTGGAAAAAAGGAGAAATCTCTAATGAAATATTGAGTAAAAGCAACTCAAAAGGCTCATTTGCAGGCGAATGTTCCATCAGTTTTATGCTCGGAAACATTAATATCAATAATGCTATTTGTGAAATTAAAGGTATGGAAATGTTTCACAATCCTATCCCCGAATATCTGTTTTCTGAAATGGAAACACTTTTGCATAACAATAATAGTAATATTCATAAAATAGATGCCATTGTTGCAGGAATCAACGGTGACATTGAAAACGACAAAATTTATACAGATTTTCAAACGCGTTTTTTTCCTAATAAACCATTAATTTTTTATAAACATATTTTTGGTGAATCATACACTGCATCTGGCTTGGGACTTTATACGGCAGCAACTATTTTACAAAAAGGTAAAATTCCGCAAAATTTATTTTATTCAAATTATAAAAAAGATATAAAACCTCAAAACATTCTGATTTATAACCATTTTCAAAATATTGACCATACATTTATTTATATATCATCATGTTAAAATTAGTAGGATTAATATTAGGACAGAGCGTACTATTAGTGGCAGCACAGATTTTGCTAAAAATATCTGTTAATTTGTTTGGTACTTTTTCGTGGAGTTGGAAATATTTTAAAATAGTGTTTACTACTTGGCAGTTCGCTCTTTCGGGAATATGCGCAATAACTGGATTAATTACTTGGATGTATGCACTAAAACATTACAAATTTAGCCTTGTATATCCTTTGTTGTCAATTAGTTATATTATTGGATTAGTCGCTGCATGGTTGTTTTTAAACGAAACAATTCCACTCACAAGATGGATAGGAGTTGTTATTATTGTTATAGGAGTATATTTTGTTGTTAAATAATGTAAAATATAATACTATGAAAAAAATAAAAAACCACCAATTTGTTTGCAATAAAATTATAGTTATAATCGTTGTTATGTTAATGTTTTATATAAATGCATTTGCACAACCAAATAATGTCAAACTCATTGATAATGAGGAGAAAAAAAGCATTGAAAATAAACTTATCGAATCTTCACAAAATATTAAATCATTACAATGCAATTTTAAACAAGAAAAAACGTCTACATTACTTACAGAAAAATCTGTTTTTACAGGGAAACTATCATATAATGCTCCATTATTTTTAAAATGGGAATATAATTCACCCTTAGATTTTGCACTGATTATCGACAAAAACGAAATTTATATCCAAAATGAAAATGGAACTAATTCAAATTCTAATAAAATGTTTAAATATTTAGGAGAAATGATAATTAGTGTCATTAACGGTAACATATTAACAGATACAAAAAATTTTAAAACAGAATATTATAACAATGAAAAAGATAGTGAAACAATTATCGTTAAACTTATTCCCGTTCAGAAACGGGTAAAAGACATATTTAGCGCCATTCAAATAAAGATAGATACAAAAAATTGGCTTGCAAATGAAATTTTTATGGACGAAAAATCCGGCGACACTACTATAATTTTTTTAACACATATAAAAGTGAATTAATTTAACATAAAACAATTACCAATATGCTTTTAGACGATTTTTATAAAATTAAACAACAATGGTTAGATGATAGAGAAAAAAATATGACTGATTATCAAATTCTTTTGAATGAAAAACATTCTATTTTTGCGTCACATTTTCCAAATAATCCTATTGTGCCGGGTGTATATATCTTACAAATTGGAAAAGAACTCTTTTCAATTACTATAAATAAAAATTTATTTATCAAAACAATAAAAAATATTAAATTTTTAAACCCCATAAACCCGACTATTAACCCATTAATTAATTTTAAATTGACGTGGGAAGGGAAAAAATATGATGGTTTATACCCTTTGAAAATCATTGTTTACTATAAAGAGATTATTTTCGCAAAAATTAATATGCAATTAAACAATATTATTCATAAACACTAAGATTACAATGATTAAATATATAACACTATTATGAAGAAAAAAATATTGAACAGAATAATAATTATTTCCTTTCTAATTTTGGCATTGTCACCAATAATTGCTGAAATAATTTTGAATTATCACGGATTTATATATTCGTGTGCTTTTCTTATTTCAAGGGGAGCATTATTACTTTTTTTATTTATTCTATTGAGTATCATATTTAATAGTCGTGTTTCGGCTTATATATTGGGAGTGTTGGTCTTTTTAACCATACCTGTTGAATTAGTGCATCTATTTATGTTTAAGGAATTTGTAACACGACAGGGGATGATTGCAATTATTCAAACAAATATTAACGAAGGATTATCATTTTTACGTGGTTACGAATGGTTTGCTATTTTATATTTAATTGTTACTATTTTATATTTTGTATTTTTTAAAAAATTATCATTAAATTTTTCTTTTTTTAAGTCGTTAAATATCAAACTAAATCCAAAGATAATAAATATTTTTGTGTTATTGTCATTAATAATAGTTACTACTATTTTTCTTTATATACAAATAAAAGTATCGACAGATACTTCAACAGGAAAAACTACAGGTTTTTTTGTTAGAAAAGAAGTTGTAAAAAAATATCCATTCAACATGCCTTTTAGGAGTTATGAAATGCTGGCTTACAATAAATTACAAAAGAAATACCAACAATTAATTAAAGATTTTCAATTTAATGCAAAACAAACTAATGATTTTGATGAAGAACAGATATATGTATTGGTAATTGGCGAGTCGGCACGTGCTGGCAATTATCAACTATTTGGTTATGAAAGAGAAACAACTCCTCTTTTGATGAATATACAAAATATAATTGCTTTTTCAGATTTTTATGCTAATTCAAACACTACAAATTCTGCCATTCCGATATTGCTGACAAGGGCACTTTCAACCGATTTTGAATTAAGCAACAAAGAAAAAAGTATTGTAACACTTTTTAAGGAAGCCGGATTCGAAACTTATTGGATTTGCAATCAAGAAATTTTCAAAGGATATAGTGCCGATAGGTTTTTGCAAGAGGTTGATAATTTTTACTTTAAGGTTGGCGAAGGTACTGACGAAGTAGTTTTACAAGTGTTGGATGACATATTAAAGAATAACGATAGTAAAAAGAAATTTATTGTTATCAATTTATTTGGAAATCATTATGGTCTTAATTTTACTCCCGAAAAATATCATCTTTTTTCACCAAATTTAGAGGGAAATAAAATAGTCAATCGTAGCGTTAAAAATCGAGAATTATTTATTAATTCATACAATAATTCAGTGTTATTCCAAGATTTTATTTTATCAGAAATAATAAATAGAGTTAATTCAAATAACGCAATTTCATACGTTTATTTTACTTCTGACCATGGTGAAAGTCTTTTTGACGAACCAGATTTCTTTTATGGACACGGATCATCTAAAATTACAATAGAACAAATTTATATTCCCGCATTTGTTTGGTATTCAACTTTATATGAAAAATACAACATAAACATGATCAATAATTTAAATACAAATCGTGATAAAAAATTTTCGAACGACAACACATTTTATACATTGTCACAACTATCGTCAATAAATTTTGACAATTTTAATGCACATTACAGTATTGCTGATTCTCTTTTTCAAGAGCCCGCAAAACGTTATGCGGTAATTGATTATGTAGTTGTTCCTGCAGAATTTGATTAATTATAATATAATAATAAAATAATAAATTATGTCAGACACCTTATTATATGTGGCACACAGTGCAAATCCTTTGCATTTAGATGCCCGAATGGCAAACAGGCACGGCTTAATAGCCGGAGCAACAGGAACGGGTAAAACCGTTTCGCTTCAGGTATTATCTGAAGTTTTTAGTGCGCAAGGAATTCCTGTCTTTATGGCAGATGTCAAGGGAGACCTATCCGGAATTGGAAAACCCGGTACAATGAACAAAATTATTGCCGCACGACAAGAAGAATTTGGAATTGAAAACTTTGATTTTCAAGGCTATCCCGTATGTTTTCTCGATGTTTTTGGAAATCAAGGACATCCATTCAGAACAACTATTTCAAGGATGGGACCGATGCTGTTATCCCGCCTCTTAAATTTGAACGACGCTCAAACAGCAGCACTTCATTTAGTTTTTCGTATCGCAGACGATAAAAATTGGCTGCTTATTGATATGAAAGACCTGCGCGCAATGTTAGACCATGTTGGTAAAAATTCAAAAGAATATTCTACCGAATATGGAAATATTTCAACTCAAACCATCGGTACAATGCAGAGAGGGCTACTAATGCTCGAAGGTGAGGGCGGAAATATATTTTTTGGCGAACCCGACTTCGATATTAACGATATTATTAGGACACAATCGGGAAAAGGTGTTATTAATATACTTGCTGCCGACAAGTTGATGCAGTCGCCAATGTTATATTCAACAATGCTTTTGTGGATGTTGTCCGAACTTTATGAAAATTTGCCCGAAGTGGGCGACCAACCAAAGCCTAAATTAGTATTCTTTTTCGACGAGGCGCACCTGCTTTTCAACGATGCACCAAAAGTACTTACCGACAAAATTGAAAAAATTGTTAGGTTGATACGTTCAAAAGGTGTTGGTGTTTATTTTGTTTCGCAAAGTCCGTCTGATATTCCCGACAATGTGCTTGGACAGTTAGGAAATCGCATTCAGCACGCATTACGTGCATACACTCCGCGAGACCAAAAAGCAGTTAAAGTTGCCGCACAAACATTTCGCCCAAATCCTGCTATAAAAACAGAACAAGTTATTACAGAACTTGGTGTGGGAGAAGTTTTGGTTTCCTTTTTGGATGCAGAAGGTCGTCCATCTATTGTGGAACAGGCAAAGATGTTACCACCACATTCGCAAATAGGACCTATTACAGATGCGGAGCGCGCCGAACTTATGAAAAAGTCGTTTATTTATGGTAAATACGAAGAGGCGATAGACCGTTGGTCGGCTTATGAAATTTTGAAAGAAAAAGATCAGCAATTGCAACAGCAACAATTGCAACAACAGCAAATGCAACAACAGCAACAGAAACAACAACTGCCTCAAACACAGGGAAATAGGCAACCTCAAACAACCCGAAAACCTACTATACCAAAGAAGAAAACAAGTGGTTCAGGAACAATTTTTAAATCCATAACACAAACACTTGGCAGTCGTCAAGGACAAATGTTAGTACGTGGAATTTTGGGGTCGTTTACTAGATAGAGGATGGGACGCCTCTGAAAAGTCATTTTGTTTTACCACAAGGGTCGAAAAGTAATATAGAACATTTTTCGGAGTGGTTTCAATTATTCGTAAGAAATCTTTTACTCTTGTAATAAAAAAATCATATTGTTTGAAAAAAAACAAAAAATTCAAAAAAATTTGTTCTATATCAAAAAAATTTTATACCTTTGCATTTTTATTTTTATGAGTATAAAAAAGTAAAACTTAAATATCATTGAAATGGAAAGTATTTTGGAATTCATATCGAAGAGTTATCCCAATTTGGGAGGCTTTATAATCATTGGGCTGATTGCCATTCAGATTATCACGCACTTTTTATCTTTTCGGAATATTAAAAAGGATACAAATAGGCACGACAAGAAATTAGACATAATCGAAGCGATTCTTGTAGAGTATAGTAAAAAGTTTGACCAGATTGATGTCAGATTTGAGCGGATGGAAATGCAAATGGATGCCAGATTTGCCCAGCTGAAGTCGCAAATAGAAGAGAATAAGGCGCAATCTGATTTGAAATTTAAGGAAATGAAGGCCCAATTTGATTTAAAATTTGAGGAAGTGAAAGCGCAAATAAAAGAGCATAAGGCGCAATCTGATTTGAAATTTGAGGAAATGAAGGCCCAATCTGATTTAAAATTTGACGAGGTGAAAGCGCAAATAAAAGAGCATAAGGCGCAATCTGATTTGAAATTTGAGGAAGTGAAGGCGCAAATAGAAGAACTTAAGGCGGAAATGGATGTCAGATTTGCCCAAGTTGATTTAAAATTTGACGAGGTGAAAGCGCAATTTAAAGTGCAAAATGCGCAAATTGAAACCATTAGCAATAAAATAGACTTAAAAACAAATATGCAGGACGAGAAAATTGATCTACAAAACGAAAAAATAATAGAACAGAACAAGAAAATTGTTGAACAAGACAAGAAAATAAACGAACAAAACAGTAGGTACGACTACATGACAAACCTTGCGTATAAATCAATTTTGAAACCCCAACTCGAAACAGCATGAATAATGCAGATTATTTTTTTAAACCACCAAAACAAACATCGCCATCTTTCTCGTTACTTGTGAGTTAAGAATTATTTTATCTTTTGTCATTTGTTCGATAGCGGAAGGGTTGTAATTCCGTATTGTAATCAGTTCTGCATTTTCGTTGTATCTTACAAAAAAGTCGCTTTTTAGGAACTCAAACAACTCATCTGTGTGTCGATTTTTATCGAAACAAGCAGAAAAATGCAAGGCAGAATTTTGCATCTGATTGATTTTAATCCTATATTTTTTAAAAATCGTAATAATTTCAATCAATTTATCTTCAGGAATAAAAGAATAATCTTTTGGTGATATTGTAACAAAGACTTGATTTTGTTTAATAACAAAAATAGGGACATCAAATTTTTTAGATTTTGAGGATGAAATTATCGTACCTGACTGTTCGGGGTTTAAAAATGACTTAACATATAGCGGAATACTCTTATTTTGTAACGGTTTTAAAGTTTTAGGGTGAATAACTTGAGCGCCATAATAGGAAAGTTCAATTGCTTCGTTATAAGAAAGTTGGTCAATTTTTTGGGCATCTGAGTACCAACGCGGGTCAGCGTTCATAACTCCGGGAACATCTTTCCAAATAGTAACATCAGTGGCATTCAATGCAAAACCGAGTATTGCAGCGGAATAGTCGGATCCTTCGCGCCCTAAAGTAGTTGACAGGTTGGTTAAAGTGCCGCCCAAAAAACCCTGCGTTAAATAAATATTAGAAATATCAAAATTAAAGGTCTTTTGCATTAATTCGACAGTAAGTTCCCAATTTACGTTTGCATCACGGTATATGTCATCTGTTTTAAGGACTGTTCGTATATCTACTAAATTAAATTTTAAATTTTCTTGATAAAAAAAGTCGTTTATAATTGCGGATGACATCAGTTCGCCGAAAGAGACAATTCGGTCATACTCAAAGTCGTAGTGCAAAGATGGTTTTTTATCTAATTTAACTTCTAAATGCTCGAACTGTTCTAAAAAACTCTCAGAACCGTTCTCATTTCCAAATAGTTCTTTTATTATTTTTGAGTGAAAATTTTTTACTTCAATTAGTTTATTTTTCAGAGTCACTCTGTCATTTTTTAAATATGCGTGAGTAATCATCTCCATTGCATTGGTAGTTTTTCCCATTGCAGAAACCACTACCACTAACGGCTCTTTAATATTTTGAATTATTTTCGGAATATTTCTAACTCCGTCCGCATCTTTCATTGATGCACCACCAAATTTATAAATTTTCATCTGTTTATATTATTACGGTACGCGGTACACGGTACACGGTGCAGGGTGCAGGGTGCAGGGTGCAGAGTGCAGGGTGTAGGGTACACGGTACACGGTTTATTTATTTCATTTGTAAATATTTTGTTTGTTATTGAAATTGTTTGTTATTGAATTTATTGAAATATTGAATATATTGATTTACAATAATTTTGGTAGGTTGCCCCCCACTAACCACTAACCACTAATCACTAACCACTAATCACTAACCACTAACCGCTAACCACTAACCACTAATCACTAACCACTAACCACTAACAAGTTTTTTATAAATATTAAGCGAAACCCATGCATCGGTTGCAGCATATACAATTTGAGCGTTAGTAAGATTTTGCGCTTCCCAATTAGAGGTTTGTTGTCTTTTTGAAATTCTTTGATCGAGAACTTCGGCAGCTAATCCTTTAAGACTTAGTGAATTAAGTTGATATTGGGGAGCTAAAGTTTGCAAATCAATAAAACCCGCAGGATTAAATTGCTGAAACTTATTTAATCCCCTCAAATCGTCCCTAATAGCGACTCCTATTTTTAATATCGACTCTTCTTCTAAAAGCCTTATAAGAGCAGGATGAAACCCTATTTTATTTAAACGAAAAAGAAAAGCACCTGTTTCGCTATATAATTGTAAAAGAGCAATATTATTCCTGACCCCTTTAGTGAACGATGGTTTTGTTTCAGTATCAAATCCTAAAACTTCACATTTCAATAAGTTATCTACAATACCCTCGACTTCGTCATCTTTCTCGATAAGTAAAATATTTCCCTTATATTTGACAATCGGCGGCTCAATAACCGTAACTTTTCTTTTGCGCCGTTTCATTAGTAATAAATCTAGTTAATAAAAAATTTTTTGCTTTTACGTATTTTTTTGAAAATGTTACATTTTTTTTGAAAATAATTTTATTTTTATAAAATATGCTTGAAATTATTAAAAATTCAATTACTTTTGCAAAAAATTTTTTAACCAAATTAGTCAGAAACGAATTATTAAATAGTTGAAAATTACGGTTTAATATATTAATTTGGAACAATTTTATTCTGTTTGGAACAATTTTTGCTCCAATATTTTTTTTGAAAATTTATAGAAAATAGAAAATTTGTAATATCACAAATATGAAAAGAGTTAAAATAATATTTATTTTATTTATTTTAGGGCATTTGAGTCTATTTGCCCAGATAGAACTGAATGATGAAAGTTCTGATATTTATTCGGACGACTTAATAATTGAAGCCGATAGTATTCAAAACAATCTTTTGCCAGAATATGCATCAGATTTTATAATTGATTCGAAAGAAGAAGCATCATCATTAGTCGAAGATTTATCAGATGCGTTGTATATTTCTCGCTTGGCAGCCATTCAAACTCCCATCGCGATGACCTTTAATTCATTGGTCAAAGAGCAAATAATGCTTTATACCCAAAGGCGTCGCGGACAAGTTGAGAGGATGCTGGGGTTGTCGGAGCATTATTTTCCAATTTTTGAGGAAGCATTAGATGCCCGAAATATGCCGTTAGAGCTTAAATATCTTCCAATAATTGAGTCCGCACTTAATCCTGTTGCGTTGTCTCGTGCGGGTGCATCGGGAATTTGGCAATTTATGTTGCGGACAGGAAAACTTTACGGATTAGAAGTTACTTCTTATGTAGATGAACGTCGCGACCCCGAAAAATCTACTTATGCCGCGGTAAAATATTTATCAGACCTTTATGATATGTACGGCGATTGGCATCTCGCTATTGCTGCCTATAACTGCGGACCTGGAAATATAAATAAAGCTATAAAACGTTCTGACGGAAAAAGAGATTTTTGGGAAATTTATCCTAACTTGCCAACCGAAACGAGAGGTTATGTTCCTGCTTTTATCGCTGCTACATACGCCATGCACTATGCATCAGACTATCAACTAAATCCCGTAGTTCACTCTTTACCCGAGGATTGCGACACAATTATGGTTTACCAACCTCTTCATTTTCAACAAGTTTCTGATATTTTGCAAATTCCTGTTGAATCAATCAGAAGTTTAAACCCTCAATATCGCCGTGACGTGATTCCTGCCGATGAAAACAGAGGTTACTCACTGAAACTTTCTGCCGACAATACTGTTTTATTTGCATCCCACGAAGATTCTATTTATAATTACAAACGAGAACATTTTTTCCCAAATAATCGTTTAGTTGTAAATCCATCTGATACAAAATATCCGATTGTTTCTACCGATGGCAGAGCAGCAATTCAATATACAATAAAATCTGGCGATGTAGTTGGACGCATCGCAGAATGGTTCAACGTCAAAGAAGCAGATATCCGATACTGGAACAACCTTTCAGGTAATAAAATCAGAGCAGGACAAAAACTTACTATCTATGTTCCTAAAAACAAAGAAGATCATTACAGAGAAGTAGCAAAAAATCGTTCAGGACAAACAAAAGCAACAACAAAACAAGTTTCTACAACAACCCAGACTCCAACAACAACGCAAGTTTCGCAAACACCATCAAAAAGTCATAAAATTGAACACGCACAATACGAATATTATACTGTACGTCAAGGAGATACTCTCTGGTCAATTGCGCAAAAATTTCCGGGAGTTACAAACGAAGATATCAAAAAATGGAACAATATTGAAGACGCTAAAAAATTAAAACCCGGTATGACACTGAAAATTAAAGTCGCTAATAGTTAGTGAGTAGAGTGTAGTGAGTAGTCAGTAGTCAGTAGTGAGAATTAAGTAGTCAGTAGTGAGAATTAAGTATTCAGTAGTGAGAATTAAGTAGTCAGTAGTGAGAATTAAGTAATCAGTAATCAGTTGTAATCTAATATCTAAATTCCAATATCTAATATTTAAACTCCAATATCTAATATTTAAACTCCAATATCTAAACTCTAATATCTAAACTCTAATACCTAAACTCCAATATTTAAACTCTAATACCTAAACTCTAATACCTAAACTCCAATATCTAAACTCTAATATCTAATATCTAAACTCTAATACCTAAACTCTAATACCTAAACTCCAATATTTAAACTCTAATACCTAAACTCTAATACCCAAACTCTAAACTCTAAACTCAAATGTTAATAATATTCATTGTTTTTGCGCTTTTAAGTTGGATTGTTAGTGCACAACTTAAAAGAAGATTTAAAAAATATTCAAGTATCTCCATTGGCGGGGATATGTCTGGTGCTGAAGTTGCTCAACAAATGCTTAATGACAATGGGATTTTTGATGTTCAGGTTTTGTCGTCAAGTGGTCATTTATCTGACCATTACAATCCTGCGAACAAGTCGGTAAATTTGAGCGGTGATGTTTATAATGGAAGGAATGTATCAGCGGCTGCAGTGTCAGCGCACGAATGTGGTCATGCCATTCAGCATGCGAAGGGTTATGCACCTTTAAAGATACGTTCTACCCTCGTACCTTTGCAAAATGTTAGCGCAAAAGTACTTAATGTAATATTTATAGCAATGTTTGCAGGTGCGATTGCTTTACCTTCCTTGATTCCCTTTGATATTGCGTTGATAATAATTATTATTTGTTATTCAATTTTTACACTTTTTTCAATAATTACTCTCCCCGTTGAGCTAAATGCATCTCGGCGTGCGTTACTTTGGCTAACCAATTCAGGAATTACCACTCAACACAATCATAAACAAGCAAAAGATGCTCTGAAGTGGGCAGCATATACTTATTTAATCGCAACACTATCATCTTTGGCTACACTGATTTATTATATTTTTCTATTTGTAAATAGGAGAAATTAACTGACAAAGAGTGTAATTTAACTTAATAGCACGCAAACTCGGTTGTCGCAATTTTGCGACTTTTTAACAACCTTTTATTTAAATTTAAAATATTTAGTGATGAGAATATCAAAAAAATTTTCAGTATTTTGGGTTTCAATATGATATTATTCACCCAAACCTGAACGAGTCTCCCATTTCCGACCCAAAAAAGATTTTTTAAGAATAAGTTTACTAAACACAATATTATGTTTCTTCGCATTGTTTTATGGATATCCAAGAATGTTTTTTTGTAGAATCTTTTGTAATAAAAAATGAACAACTTTTTTGCCGATTTATATTCCTATTTTCATAAAAGACCGCTATTTTTGAAAAGCCTCTTTATTTTGATTCTTGTTTTATCACTTTTTTCTGCCTCTAAATTGGGGTTTGTTGAAGATATTAGCACTTTTCTGCCTCAAAATGAGAGTAATAAAAAAATAAATTTTGCATATCAACATCTTGGTGCTGCTAATAAAATTGTTATAAGTTTCAAACATTCTGACAATGAACTGATAGAAAAAGAGTTACTTACAGATGCTGTTTCATTTTTTTCTGAATATATTTCCCAAAATGACACATCTCAACATATCAAACATATTCTTTATGAGATAGATATGGAAGATATTTTAGAAATAAGTAATTTTCTTGTAACAAATATGCCCTATTTTTTAACAGACAACGATTATGCTCGAATAGACACTCTATTGACAATACAAAATATTGAATCCCAACTATATAACAATAAACAGTTACTTCTTTCGCCGATGGGTACATTTATAAGGAATGTTCTTATTGCCGACCCGCTTCATTTTTCAAACAAAATTTTACAAGGATTGAGCGACTTTCAGTTGAGTGATACCTATCAAATAGATGACGGTTTTATTTTTAATCGTGATGGCACAGAAGCATTGGTTACTATTACATCTGCGTACCCAATTAGCGAAACTGCAAAAAGTAAATTGTTGATAAAAGATATTGAAAATGCCATCGAAAAAACAAAGCAAGAGTTTGAAAATCAGGTAGATATTTCATTTTTTGGGGCATCATTGATTTCAATAACAAACGCAGAACAGATAAAAAAAGATAGTTATTTTGCAATTTCGCTATCAATGTTTTTTATTTTAGCACTATTAATTTTTTATTTTAGGAACATAAAAAGTCTCTTTTTAATATTTGCGTCAGTTTTATTTGGAATGCTTTTTGCTTTTGGTATGATAGTTCTTGTAAAAAACACCATATCAATCATTGCCGTGGGTGCCGCATCAATCCTAATTGGAATAGCCGTCAACTATCCGATACATTTTTTGACGCTTTATAAACGCGAAAAAGATATGCGACTGACTATCAAAGAGATAGCAAACCCGCTACTTATTGGAAATATTACCACTCTGGGAGCATTTTTAAGTTTAAGATTTATCAGTTCGGATGCAATGAAAGATTTAGGATTATTTGCATCGCTGCTGTTGGCGGGTGCTATAATTTTTGTACTCTTTTTTATGCCACATTTTACCGGAAATATGTTTTTGCAACTCAAACAGCCTAATTCTAAATCTTTTTTAAACAAAATAATTTCTTTTGCACCCGAAAAAAATAGAGTGATTGTCTCGACCATTTTGGCACTTACAATAATATTATTCTATTTCAGTTACGATACCTCTTTCGAGACTAATATGCACACTATCAATTATATGACAAAAGAGCAGCGTATTCAAATGGAAAAAATGATTAAAGAAAATGCGGACGAAAACAAGACAATTTATTGTATTTCCGAAGGCGATACACCCGACGAGGCTTTGCAAAATTATGAAAAATGTTTGCCCTTTTTGGATAGTTTTAATAAAGACTCGATGATAGTAAAAAAGTCGGGGATAGGTATTTATCTGTTATCGCAAGAAAATCAGCAATCAAAAATCAAAAAATGGAACACTTTTTGGGAAAATAGAAAGCAAAATCTTTTGGAAAATTTACGCACAATCGCTATTAATGAAGGATATAAACCCGAATCTTTCACTATTTTTGAAAATATTTTGAACAAAGAATATACTCCGCAGCCGTTAGAATATTTCGATATTATTCAAAAAAATCTTAGTGAAAATTATTTTGCCATAACCTCTGATAAATCAATGATTTTCACCATTTTGCATACTAATCCCGAAAATCGACAAAAAGTAGATGAAGTATTAAACAACATAAACGACAATATTTTTACCTTTGACAATACTTCGATAACCGAAAAATTAGTATCAGCATTGTCGGATGACTTTGATTATGTATTATATATATGCGGAATAATAGTTTTCGGTTTTCTGCTTTTTTCTTTTGGAAGGATAGAAATTGCAATAATGGCGTTTATTCCTTTGGTTGTTGCGTGGATTTGGATTTTGGGAATTATGGGCATTGTTGGACTAAAATTCAATATCGTAAATATTATTCTTGCCACTTTTATTTTTGGACAAGGAGATGACTACACAATTCTCGTTACAGAAGGGCTAATTTATGAATATACGCACCGCAAAAAAATGCTTGATTCGTTTAAAAAGTCAATATTTTTGTCGGCATGTATAATGTTTTTGGCAATCGGGATGTTAATATTTTCAAAACATCCTGCAATGCGCTCATTAGCAGAGGTTACAATGATAGGAATGGCATCCGTATTGCTTATGGCATACATTTTTCCACCTCTAATTTTTAGATTATTGACTACAAAAAATAACAATAACAGGCTGATACCGATAACCTTATGGAATTTTTCTAAAACAGTTATCTCTTTTTCATTCTTTTTCTTTGCTGCACTTTTTTTGACTGTAGCAGGTTTCTTTCTAATTACTTTAGGAGGTAAAACTAAACGAAATAAAGAAAAATTTCACCGTCTTTTGTGCTCTACACTACGTTTATCAAATCGGATGATGATTGAAATTTCGTCAAAAGTTGAAAACAGGTTTAATGAAAACTTTGAAAAACCGAGCATTATAATATGTAATCACCAATCACACATTGATTTAATGTACACTTTGATGCTCTCGCCAAAAATAATTACACTCACCAATAAATGGGTTTGGAACACTCCCTTTTACGGCTTAATTATCAGATATGCAGATTTTTTACCTGTTATTGACGGAATTGAAAATAATGTCGAAAAACTTAAAGAACTTGTTGCCGACGGATATTCTATTCTTATTTTTCCCGAAGGAACGCGCTCTGAGGACTGTTCTATCAAGCGTTTCCACAAAGGAGCATTTTATTTAGCAGACCAATTAAATTTGGATATTTTGCCCATCATATTACACGGCGTTGGACATGTTTTCCCCAAAAAAGAATTTTTACTCAGAAAAGGAAATGTACACATCGAAATATTAGAACGCATTTATCCAAATAATATGATTAGACTGAATAACAACTATTTAGAAACATCAAAATTGATGAGAAAAAATTATCAAGAACATTATAATAATCTTTGCGAAAATATTGAAACTCCTACTTATTTCAAGTCACATATTTATTATAATTATATTTATAAAGGAACCAAAATTGCCCAGGGGGCAAAGAAAAATCTGTCGAACTTTGATAATTTAACAGAAAAAATTTCTAAATTGCCAAATGAAGGTAATATATTGATTACCAACTGCGGACAAGGAGAATTTGCATTGCTTTGCGCACTTGTAAAAAAGAGGGCAATAATTACCGCAACTGATACCGACCCCGAACTATTGTCCATTGCAAAAAATTGTTCATCCGTTCCTAAAAATCTTATCTATATTGATAAAATAGAAAATAGAGAATTATTTGATATTATAGTTTCAAATGAGTGATTTGCCCTATAACAAGAATCAACATTATTATATTATTTTTCAAAAATTGAAATTTATTAAAAAAAATATCTAATTTTGTAAAAATTTTTTAGGCGCTGAAAATCTAATATTGAGTTTAAAATTATTTCAAAAAATAATAAAGAATAAGGTAATAATATGAAGAAAATTTTGTTCTACTATGGTTGTTTTGAAGAAAAAATAAAAAAAATAAGGTTTTTTCTCATTTACTCATTTACTCATTCACTCATTTACTTATTCACTAATAACTAATAACTGAAAACTAACAACTAACAACTGAAAACTGAAAACTGATAACTATATTAAGAAATATGAAAAAACTTTTTAGTTCGAGTCATCTAAAATATTTTTTATTTTATTGGCGGCGTTTGAAATGGCGAATTCCTATTTTATTGGCATTAAGTGCTATAGTAGCATTTTTAGATGGAATAGGGTTGGCGTTGTTTGTACCTGTATTTCAGGTAGCAGAATCAACTGGGGCATCCGATATGGGTGCCAATGCGGATGCCTTAGGAAAATTAGCCTTTATTGTTGACTTTTTTGATGCGGCTGGAATAGAACTCAGTATTGGAAATTTGATGATATTGATGCTTGCATTATTTGGCTCTAAAGCATTATTAGGTTATGGATCAAGACTTTACGCTACAAAAATTCGCGTAAATTTTATGAAAGAAACACGTATCCAACTTATTGAAGGAATATGCAATGTTTCATATCCGGGTTTCGTTAACATCGACAATGGACGTATGCAGAACGTCATTACTGCCGAAATTGGAAAAGCAGTAGGTGCTTTTACTTCCTTTCTTACTGCAATGCAATACATTATTACATTGGTGGGATATATGGCATTGGCTTTTATGACCAATTTTCAATTTGCTCTTTTAATAACAGTAGCAGGATTGTTAAGTAATTTTATTTTCAAAATTATCAACAGAAAAGTCGAAACGGCATCTTTATGGCAGTCGCTTATTAGCAATGGATTACAAGGCAAAATATTAGAAGCAGTATTTAATTTCAAATACCTAAAAGCCACAGACTTAATTTCGAATTACAGAAAAAAATTGGTCGACCTGACCATTGATGCCGAAAATTTATCTTATAAAATGGGAAAATTTAGTGCTATCTCGACTTCCATTCGAGAACCTATCCTGATGCTGTTTGTTTGCTCAATTATTTATGTTCAAGTTACTTTTATGGATGCCTCAATAATGGGTATTGCGCTTAGTTTAATGTTATTTATGCGATCATTAAATTCGCTATTGAGTGTGCAGACAAATTGGCAAGCATTTTTGTCCAGTTCGGGTGGAGTGCGTACCGTGGATAGTTTATATTTAGAATTTGAACAAAATATCGAATCAAAAGAGTACGAAGATGTTGATGATTTCAAAGAATCTATTGATTTTGAGAACGTAACTTTTTATTATGCACCACATCTTCCTATTGTTTTGAATGATATTACTTTATCTATCAAAAAAAATCAGACAATTGCTTTTGTTGGAGAGAGCGGCTCCGGTAAAACTACTTTGGTAAATATGCTTACAGGACTTTTTTCGCCTGTTTCTGGAACCATTAAAATTGACGACATCCCTTTGACAGCCAAACGTTTCAAAGGTTTCAGGAATTACATAGGATATATCACTCAAGAGCCTGTCGTTTTTAATGATACTATTTTTAACAATATTTCTTTCCATGAAGAAAAGAATGAAGGCACATTGAATAAATTTGTCAAAATACTCGAAAAAACCGCATTAACTGCAATGGTTGAAAACCTACCCGAACGCGAAGATGCATTGCTCGGAGACAACGGCGTTTTGATTTCAGGCGGTCAAAAACAGCGCGTTTCAATTGCTCGAGAACTTTACAGAGACTGCTCTTTGCTACTTATGGACGAAGCAACATCAGCGTTAGATACCGAAAATGAACTTATTATTCAAACTAATATTAACGCACTAAAAGGAAAATATACAATAGTAATTATTGCTCACCGACTTTCAACCGTTAAGAACGCAGACGTTATCTATCTTTTAGACAAAGGAAAAATTGAAGCATTCGGCAATTTTGAAGTACTTAAAGAAAAATCTCCACGCTTTAAGAAAATGGTTGAATTGCAGGAATTTACGTAAAAAATGAAAATTTTTAACATTCTTTGCGTTTTCAAATTTGCGCCTTTGCGTTAATATAAATAATATGAATAATATAGGCTAAAAAGTATGTTTTTTCAGCCCGGCTTTTTTCCAAATCGATGGTAAGAGTTAAAATGTTAAAAAAATGTTAATTTTCATTTTTTTTAGAAAATTATTTTTGTTTGTGTGTAAATAAAAAAATTTCTTATATATTTGCGCCCTGAATTTTTATTCAAAACCAAATTCTGAAAATTCAATTATCTAATTTATAATAATTTATTAAATTTTTAAAGATGACAAAAAAAAATTTATTTAGAACGCTGTTTGATAAACATTTTATTTTATCTATCAGTTTCCCAATTTTACTTTTCTTGACTGGGAATGTAGTTTTGGGACAAAAATCCGTATTATTTGAGGATTTTGAAACTATGACGGGCAACGGAAGTTATAGTCCAGGTGCAACCGTAGAGTGCGCAACAGGGAGTTGGTTTATCAAAGGTTATACCCAAATGGATGCCAACGACAGAAGAAATGGAACAAGAAGTGTCCGATTAAGAGGAAATGCAACAGATGAGGATCATCGCATTGAAATGGAATTTGATAAACCCGGAGGCGCAGGAACCGTATCTTTTATGTATGGCTCATATAGTGGACATTCGGGCGGTAAACTACAACTTTATCTATCTTCCAATCAGGGTGCAACTTGGGTTGCCTATGGTGATGAAATTGTAGCACCATCGTGGGTTGACGGAGGTTCAGAATTACAATCCGCCTCTATTGATGTTAACATTGCGGGACTTATCCGTATAAAAATTCAAAAAATTAGCGAAGCGGGAAGTACTTCTGTAAATGTTGACGATATTTTTATTACAGATTTTGGCGATGCCGAGCCCTACCTTTTACTAACATCGCCTTTAAACAATGCTATTTTTTATAGTAATAATGTAGATATTGTTTTCACGGTAGGCAATTTCGATTTAGGAACAGACGGAAAAGTGAAGTACACCGTTGATTCGGGAACACCTCAATATGTTACTTCAAGTCCTATTTCACTTACAGGTTTGTCATACAATCAGCATACAGTCGCTCTCGAACTTGTGAATATGGATAATACCTCTTTGAATCCTGCTGTTGCTGTTTCTGTTACATTTACCTGTGTAGTACTTCAAGGAAATACTTATACATTAGTTAAATCAATGAGTGATTTTGAGGATGGAGGTACATACCTTTTTGTAAGTATTAAAAATGGCATTAACTATGGTTTAGGTTGGCAAAAAGATTATAACAGGCATGCAGTTCCCGTTGAAGTGTCTGGCGATAAGGTTATTACTTATCCCGCTGCTATTGTTACTCCAACACAAGATGAAGAGTTCCCTTATGAAATAATAATTTCTTCCGAAAATATTAAATGGACTCTCTTTGATCCTTTAAATGGTAAATATTTACGTCCACGAACAGGAGAATCTAATAATGGATTAATATTAAACGACTTGAAAGCGTTTTGGGATTTTTCCATCGAAAGCTCTACTAATGCTGTTACATTAATTTGTACAGGCAGTGAAGATGACGAAGAATACGACAGAAATACAATGCGTTTTAATCTAAATGGTACAAATCCGCCGCTATTTTCTTGTTATGCTTCAGGTCAGCAAGATTTTTATATTTACAAATTAACTGGATCAAGCATTAAACAACATGGCATCGGTAGTGATATTTCAGTTTATCCTATTCCGTTTGATGATATTTTATATTTTGATAACGAAAAAAACATTGAGCGAGTAACGGTAACAAATATAATGGGTCAGGATGTAATCGACATCAAACCGTCTGATAATAAAATAGATACCCGCACTTTAAGCAAGGGAATTTATATTGTTTCATTTTATAGTAATGAAGGTCTAAAGGTTGTTAAAAAAGTGATTAAAAGATAATTTTTTTCTAACCTCACTCGCAAAAGGAACTAAGGTTAAAAAGTAGCGATAGTTATGTTTGGGACAAGTCAGGATTTAAAGATTACTTTTATGTTTAAAAAAAATCTGCAATAATAAGACTTATTTACGATTTTGCGAACCCAAAAAGGATGAATAATATCAATAAATAAAGTTATTAGAGGGAACCGGAATAGTTCCCTCTTTTTTATTTTGCAATAGTTTAGTAAAATTTTTAAAAAATTTTACAAAAAAATATAACTTTTTTTTGTTTTATAAGTAAAAAGTCAAAAAATATAAAAAGTGGAAGATAAACTTGTATCGATAATCATACCTTGTTATAATCTATCGGGTTATTTAGAGGCGTGTTTGGATTCTTGTATCTTACAGACATATAAGAATATAGAAATAATTACTGTCAATGATGGTTCAAATGATAATACTCAAGAAATTATTGAATATTACGCACGATTAGATAGTCGTATAATTGCTATTCATCAAAAAAATCAAGGAGCAGCCAAAGCGCGCGAGACAGGCGTTGAAAATTCCAAAGGTGATTATATTGTCTTTGTTGATGGCGATGATTACATATCTCTTGATGCAATTGAAGTTTTACTGAGAGAGTTAATCGAAAGTAACGCCGATATAGCCTTTGCCAATTATTATGAAGAACTTCATAGTGGTTTCGAATTGATAACAATAACCGACGGAGGAATCATAACAGGAAGAGAGTTTATAAAACGAGTGCTTAAAGATAGAATATTTACAATATGGGGGAAAATTTACAAAAAAGAGTTGTTTTTAAGTTCGTTAGATTACTATACCGACTTGATGCGCGGCGAAGATGCAGTCTTATTAGTTCAGCTTGCCTATAATGCCAAATTTGTAAAAGAAATCAACAAATCGCTCTATTATTACAGGCTCAAAGAAACATCTGCAACAAAATCACAATATGTTAAAAACCTTTTATGCGCCTTCAGAGCCCGATTTGTTATAGAAGAGTATCTTTTAGAACGCGGTTTTAATAAAGAACAAGATTATGAACTCGGAATTTTTATTTGTTTTATTCTTGTTGCGATGTTGCTTAATACTCATAAATATGATTTTGATAATTTTTGGAAACAGTTGATAAAAGAAAAAACAAGGATTTATTTATTTGAAAACAAAGAGTTTGAGATATATTACCGACAAAATTTTAATAAAAATTATTGGCGCTTAAAACTCAATTATCTTTTTTCGTTAAAGAATGATAGAATGTTTGAACGAATTTACAAAATAATAAAGAATGCGAATAGGAACTAACCCCGAAAAGAACAGAGAATCAAAACTTATCCATAAACCGCACCGAATAATTATGCCTTTTTGGATACCTAATGTGGAAGATGATTACTTTAAAAATCAGCCCGAAGTTTTACGTCTTTGTCTTCAATCACTTACAGAAAGCATTGATATTGAACGTACAAACATCACTTTAATCAACAACAATTCTTGTCGAGAGGCATCACTAATAGCCGAAGAGTTTGTAAACAAAGGGCTGATAGATAAATATGTCGTCAGAAGCGAAAATCGCGGTAAGTTGGAAAACATACTTGCCGAAGCAAGAGCCTCTTACGAAGATTACATTACTATTAGCGATGCCGATTTTTTGTTTCTCAAAGGGTGGGAAAAAGCAGTTTCGGATATTATGATGAACTTTCCCAAGGCTGGTATGGTAAGTTGTTATCCTGCAGCACATTTAGCTTATTTCTACAACAGTAACATAATTCTGCTCCGATTAAAAAGTAAAAAAATAATTTCAGACGAGGAGATTAACCTATTTGAAAATGGACATGGACACTCTGTAGATACCGGTCTATATTCCCGAAAAGGATTACAAAAGAGATATAGTTGGCGTGAAAGGCATTACTATATCAAAAAAAACAACGTTATTGCTATTTTAGGTGCTGTACATGCTCTTGCAACATTCAGAAAAGAAGTTGTGCAAGGATTTAACGCGAATTCTGTCGACTTCGTGTTTAAAAATGGCTATGAACACGAATTTATAGATTTTTCGACGGAAAAAAACGGTTATATAAGGTTATCTACTCCCAAATTATTTGCATACCATCTCGGCAACACAATCCCTAAAGATATCTTGTCCATTTTTGAAAATAAAAACAAAGAATATGAAATGCAATCTCAAAATTACAAATTATGGCAATCAAAAAAATTAAAAAAATTTACAAAAATTTACAGTTTTTTTTTCCCAATCGTAAATATTTTGTTCCGAGTATTAAGAAAGTTTAAAATAATATAAAACGGCAAGATTTAAAAAAGATGTAGCAAGGAATGACATTAGTGGTTAGTGGTCAGTGATTAGTGGTTAGTGGTTAGTGATTAGTGGTTAGTGGTTAGTGGTTAGTGGTGGTAAATTAGTGTTTTTTCGTGTAGTTAGTAGCTAAAAAACCTTTGTGCGACTTTGTGAAAATTTCTTTGTGCGACTTTGTGGTAAAAAATCTAACCACACCAAATCCTTTGTGCGACTTCGTGGTAATAAATCTAACCACCAATGAACACAAAACAATTTTGAATTTAAAGACTACATTTGAGTAAAATAAAGAAAATAAAATGAACAAGATGAAGAATAGAACCTTATTTTTACCTTATTTTTTCTACAAAACAACCTTAATAGAAAAAATAAACATAACCAACCGACCTTATTACCTTATTTACAATATTTTAACCAATAAGATGGGATGACTTTAAAATTTAAAATAAAAGCTTTAATTGCTTGTCTGTTATGGGGTTCTGCATTTGCAGGCGCAAAAATTACATTTCAGTATGCGGGTCCTATATTTGTGTCGGGTTTTCGTTTCACACTTGCAGGAATATTGCTTTTACCTGTTATCTGGTTTTCAAAAAGAAACATCCGCAACGAATTGAAACATTGGCGTTTTATGCTTTTGTTCGCATTTGTTCAAACTTTTTTGCAATATGGTCTCTTTTTTATGGGTTTAAATAAAGTTCCCGGCGCAACATCAGCCATAATTATCGGCGCAGGTCCACTTTTTGTAGCAATAATGGCACACCTGACTCTTAAAAACGACAAACTAACTCTAAAAAAAATAGCCGCCGTTACATTAGGATTAGCAGGAGTTATATTTATTAGTCTTGCCAAAAACGACACAAACATTGGTTATCCACACTTTTATGCGGGAGTTGGAATATTATTGTTGAGCAATATTATAGGAAGTTATACAAATATAATGGTTATCAAGAAAAAAGGCAACAAAATGTGTCCAATTGTTTTAACTGCATTTGCCAACTTTACAGGAGGTATCATGCTGTTAATCACTGCTTTAATTATTGAGAAACCTGAAATAAAAATTTATCCATATCAGTTCTATTTAGCAGTTATTTGGTTATCATTAATACCCGCAACGGCTTTTTCGTTATGGTATGGACTTTTGCAAAGTCCCGGCGTAAAAGTATCAGAACTTAACGTTTGGAAATTTATAATTCCCGTAACGGGTTGCATATTAAGTTGGCTTTTGCTGGCAGATGAAAAACCAAATATTTATTCGCTATCAGGAATTGTAATTATTCTGGGTGCACTGTGGCTGCTACAAAAATTTTCTGATAAAAAATAATTATGTAAGTAAATTAGAGAATGAGTGAATAAGTAAATGAGTAAATGAGTGAATAAGTAAATGAGTAAATGAGTGAATGAGTAAATGAGAAAAAGAGAGAATGAGAAAATGAGTGTAGGGGCGCACCCTTGCGGTCGCCCTCCTTGTAATAAATGAGTGAATGTGTGAATGAGTAAACAAGTGAATGAGTGAATGAGAACATCCCGGTAGGCGATACATTGAATTTATTGAAATGAGTTAAAAGTAGATAACCCCGAATTAACGTAAGAGCAATTCGGGGCAAAAGCGTATGCAAATGATTATATTTCGGTAAACTCAATAACAATTTCAATAAATTAGTGTTAATTAGTGTAATTGGTGGCTAAATATATAAAATCTTTAATTAAAATATGTCATTAATAATCAATGTAGAATCGAAATACAAAGAACTTTTTCCTGATTTACAACTCGGATATTTGCGGGCAAAAGTTAAAGTGGAACCATCAAGCGACGATTTAAAAAATTATATGCAGGAAATATGCACAACTCTTTCTGACCAAATAACTTATGAATCTATCAGAACGATAGATGCAGTTGAAAGCATGAAAAACGTTTACAGAAAGTTAGGAAAAGACCCTAACCGTTATCGACCATCTGCTGAAAGCTTATTGCGCCGAATTGCATCACATAAAAACCTTTATAGTGTTAATAATGTGGTTGATACATTAAATTTAATTTCTGTTATTTCGGGTTTTTCAATTTGTGGTTTCGATGAAAATAAAATCGTAGGCGAAATAACATTAGGAATTGGATTAGAAAACGAGCCCTACGAAGGCATCGGACGAGGTACTCTGAACATCGAAAATTTGCCCGTTTTCAGAGATGAAATTGGCGCATTCGGAACACCAACAAGCGATTCTATTAGAACTGAAATTACTGATTCTTCTGAAAATGTGTTAATGATTTTTCCCTCATTTTCAAAAGAATTGTTACTTAAAGAAACGTTAGAACTTGGAAAAAAACTGTTGTTAGTTTTTTGTGAATTAGGGAATAAGTAAATAAGTGAATGAGTAAATGAGTGTAGGGGCGCACCCTTGCGGTCGCCCTCCATGTAGTGAATGAGTGAATGGGTAAATGAGTGTAGGGGCGCACCCTTGCGGTCGCCCTCCATGTAGTGAATGAGTGAATAAGTAAATGAGTGAATTAGTGAATGAGTAAATGAGTAAATGAGTAAATGAGTGAATGAGTAAATAAGTGAAGATGAGCATTCCGTTATGCGATGCTTTGAGCTTGTCGAAAAAGAATGCAATGCTTGGTAGAAAAATAAGTAAATGAGAGAAATCGTCATTAACCACTAACCACTAATCACTAACCACTATTTTGCGTCTTTGCGTTAAAAACGAATAAATAAACCAAATATTTTGAAATTAGAACTTTGTGCAATTGCATCGGGTAGTAACGGAAATTGCTATTATATAGGTACTTCCGACAGTGCAATTTTGATTGATGCGGGTATCAGTCAAAGGTCACTTTTATTTCGTATGGCTGAAAAAAACCTTAATCCCGAGAAAATAAAAGCAATTTTTATTTCGCACGAACATAGAGACCATATCAACGGCGCACGTGTTATTAGCAATAAAAACAAAATAAATATCTATATGACGGATGAAACCTGGAAAAGAAGTATAAGGCTATATCGCCCTAAAAATTTTCTTATATTTCAGCCGGGTGACGTTATTACTGTTGATAATTTTACTATTCACTCATTCCTCAAAAAACATAATGCAGTCGAACCGTGCAGTTTCAGAATTGAATACAAAGATATTAATATTGGCATTTTTACCGATTTAGGAACTCCATGCGAAAATGTAATCAATCAGTTTTCGAAATGTCAGGTGCTTTTTTTGGAATGTAACTACGACGAAAATCTCCTTTGGAATGGTAGATATCCTTTATTCTTAAAAAGGAGAATTGATTCTGAAATTGGACATCTATCTAATAATCAGGCATTAAAATTGATAAAAGAGCATCGAAATCCCGATTTGAAATTACTTTTTTTATCACATCTTTCGGAAGAAAACAATAACCCAGAAATTGCTTTGGCAACATTTGAAGAATTTAAAAATTGTTTTGATATTGTACTCACAAATCGAAATGGAGTAGGGGAGGTTTATAATTATTCAATTTCGGGTTGAAAAGAATGTTTTGTGATGATTTTTTAATGAGTTTTAAGCCAAATTCTTTATATCCAGAATTCCTGACTTGGCATTTGCTATTAACATAAATTACAAAGCTTTACGAAATGATACCGCAAACTAAAAATGTCTCATATTCGGAGATGTGTGTGCTAATGCAGATAATCAGATTTTTATTCTATAGGTTTTGCTTTTATTGTAAAGAAAAAAGTACTTCCTTTTTTCTTTTGTGAATCGAGCCAAATTTTGCCTCCCATTAATTCTACCAGATTTTTTGTTATTGAAAGCCCTAATCCTGTGCCTCCAACGTTCCTGTAAATACTTTCTTCTACTTTGTTAAATCTGTCAAAAATTGCGTCTTTATGTTTGTTTTCAATTCCAATTCCTGAATCTTTAACATAAAATTTGAGGAAATCGTTGTTCATAATTTCATAACCAAAAGTTATTTTGCCCGAATCGGTAAATTTTATCGCATTACTTATTAAGTTAGTGATTACTTGTTGCAACCGGAAGGGGTCGATAAGCATTTTTGGTGTATTTGGGAGAGGTGCAAGAATCATTTCAATTTTATCAGACTTACCACTTTCGTTGAGTAATTGCGTGAAAAGAGCATGAAATCCTAAAAGATGTTCGTTAAGGCTGATTTCTGTCGGTAAGATTTTTATCTGTTGTGCTTCTAATTTAGAAATATCAATAATATCGTTCAAAAGTTGCAGAAGTAGGGTACAGTTATAAGTAATATGTTTTGCAAATTCGGCTGTTTGCGGGCTAATTGTTTCGTCGACTTCATGCTCAATTAACGATGCAAAACCGTAAATTCCGTTCATTGGAGTACGTATTTCGTGAGACATATTTGCAAGGAAATCAGACTTATAATTGTCAGAATCTTCCGCTTTCTTTTTTGCTTGTGTAAGTTCGTAAACTAATTTTTCCAACTCTTCTCGATGAAAATTTAATTCCGCTTCGTTAATTTTTCGTTCTGTAATGTCAATGATAATTCCGTCACAAATAACAAATTCGTTTTCTTCTTGTGCGCTAAAACTAATACGTCTCCATTTTATATTATCTTCGGAAAAAACGATGCGAAATTCTTTATCAAAAGGTTTAAGATTGCGTAAATGTTCTTTCATAAGAGGTTTAAGTATTTCAATATCAGCCGGATGCATATATCTGAAAATGTTATCTGGTTGATTTTGTGCATCTTGGATAGGAACGTTAGTAAGGAATTCCCAATTTGAGCTTGCATAAACTAAGTGCAGATGATTAATCAATTCTTGTGTATAATTTTGGTCGTAAATGGCTGTTTTTTTAATTTGGAGTCGGAATAAACAGCCGTCGTGAATATTGTTAGCAATGGCTTGGATACGATTTTTTTCTATAAGAAGTTCGGTTTTAGCAAATTCTAGTTGGTCGGTTCGTTCTTTGACCATTATTTCGAGTTTTTCGCGATACACCTCAAGTTCTATTTCATTATGTTTACGTTGGGTAATGTCCATAATAATACCGTCCCAAATAATAAAAGTATCTTCGGAGCGGGGTCGGGAAACTATATGCAAATATCTGTCGTTGACAAGAACTTCAAAATTGAAATCAGACATTGTATTAGCACTTTGGTCAATACTCCTCATAAAAGCGGGCAGTTCGGAAGGTTTAATAGTTGCAAATACTTTTGCAATATTTGTTTTAGCAATATCGGCAGAAATTTTTGTAACACTTTCCCAAGTATCACTGACGAATGAAAGTCTCATTTGTTGGGTCTGATTATCTCTAACAAATTGAAATAGTGCGCCATCAGGAATATTATTTCCGAGCAGTTGCAAACGGTTTTTTTCACGTTCTAATTTTAGTTCTGCTTCCTTTCTTTCGGTGATATCGACAATTGTACCGTCGGCAACAATCAGATGCTCTTCGCAGTACGGACGGGCAGATGTCATTAACCAACGAAGTTTTCCATTGGTAATAACGCGTATTTCTTCATAAATAAAGTTTAATGTGCGGGCAGAATTTTCAATTGCTTGCATAATTTTTGGAAAATCATCGGGATGTATTGCTGCAAAGACTGCGTTTATATCGCTCATTGCCACTGCGTTAGGAACACCCGTAACAGTTTCCCAAGAGCCGCTTACATAAGAAAAATGCCATTGATGTGTTTCTGTATCTCCAACAAATTGATAAAGAGCAACATCGGGTAAATTATTGCCAAGTACTTCCAAACGTTTCTTTTCTTTTTCTAATTTAAGTTCTGCTTCTTTGCGCTGTGTAATATCTAAAATAGCGCCGTCTGAAACTATCAAATCGCCATCGAAACGATGTTGTGAGGAAATTTGTAGCCAACGAATTTGTCCATTCACAAAAAAACGAACTTCAGCAGAAAAATTGTCCATTGTTTTTATGCTATTGTTGACGTTTTGGATAAATAGTGGTAAATCCTCTGGATGCATCGAAGCAAAAACGTTGTTGATATCATTCAAAGCCTCTTCTTCAGAAATTCCCATCACTTTTTCCCATGTCCCGCTAACGTATGATAATTGCCAATAGTTAGTTTCAATATGGTTGGTAAATTGGTAAAGAACGACATTAGGAAGGTTATTTCCTATGGTCTGCAAACGCTCTTTTTCTAACAAAAGTTTTTGTTTGTCGGGCAAATTATCGAAGGCGTTTATCCATTCGTTTGAAATCTCTTTGCCGCTTATTTCAGTTGTTTTCATATTATTTGATGATTTATGAAACTGCAAAAGTAGATATATTTTTTGAAATTCAAACTATAAGTTACAAAAATATTTTTTGCATTTTACATTTTATTCTTAAAAATTTATCTATTTTTGTAATATTATTTTCGATTTTATAAATGCAAAAAACAGATAATTATGGGAAAATTAAAAATCATTGCTATCGTGGGTTCATTGCGGAGTAATTCTTTTCATCGTCAATTAGCAATCGAAGCGGGTCGGTTACTCGGAGATAGTGCCGAATTGGAACTATTAGATTTCAGCGATGTTCCGCTGTTGAATCCTGACTTTGAATATCCTGCACCAGATGCGGTAAAGCGAGTGCGAGATATAGTTAAATCTGCAAACGGAATATGGTTTTTTTCACCCGAATATAACCATTTTTTCTCGGGTGCTCTCAAAAACCTTATCGATTGGTTGTCAAGACCTATTAGCGAAAGCAAGCCGCAAGTGCTGAGGAATAAACCGGCTGCCGTCAGTGGACTTTCGCCCGGAATGTCAGGTTCTGTTGTTGCTCAAGATCATCTTGTGTCGCTTATTAGTGTTCTGAATATGAAAGTTATGAACCAACCGAGAGTAGCGATTCCCAACGTAATGCAGCAAATTGATACAAACGGACGTTTGTCGCTAAATCCCATTAGTTTTAATTTTTTAGAAACACAAGCGAAGGCTTTTGTCACTTTTATTCAAAACAATTTGAAATAATTTGTTTTTGAAACGCTAATATATTTTTTCAGGTCATTGGGGATATAGGGACGATTATCAAACAGCAGTGAAAAAATGATTGACAAAATGCCAGCAGATAACACCAAGGTTTTAGTTGTGTCGTTAGCACAAACAATGAAAACACTATTGAACGAAACCGACTTGGTCCGCACAACAGGTTTAATTACACAATAAAGTTTGGGAAAGCAAGGATTCTCAATGAGTTACTTCGATGACTTCTTTTTAATTAACTGCGGAATTTAGCCTACAGTTATTCATGAATAATACAAAACTAAATTCACACCCCACGAAACGAAAAGAAGAACAAATAATAATATTTTGTATGGTAACTTTATCTTTGAGTTTATAAAAGGAAAAAAAGTTTCTTTTCTTCTGATTAAGTCAACCGCAAGCCAAACTATTGAAATAACAACGGCGATTGTAAAAGGGATTGATAAAATGTTATGATAAATAGATGCGATGAAATTTCCTTTAAATATTTCGCGAGCTGCTTTCCCCATACCGCAACCTGGGCAGGGGATACCCGTAATCGTTTTAAAAAAACAGAAAAACTTATAATTTGTAAACTTGAGGAGTAAAAAAAACACTAAATACCCACCAACAATTGAACCAATTGCCAGCAAGTATTTAGCATAAAAGTTTTTCAGCGATTTAAACTGCAACTTGACAAAATTTTTGGTAATTGTATTCTTTGGTTTTGTTCGTGATTGTAAACCAATCGATAATTGTCCAAATACCAGCTCCACCACAGGTAAGAAGTTTTGCAACTCCAAGTCCTGTTTCGCCAAGCATAAACCTGTCAACTCCCCAGGCACCAACAAACAACGAAATGATTAACATCGTTGTCGGATTTTTATAATCAACTGATTGAACGACAGGCAATTTGCTGTCGTCTAATTTTGAAAGTTGGTCTCTAACCAACATTAATCTTTCGGATGGAAATCTTTCACCTACCGAAGAAACGAACATGTCTACTCTACTTTGTTCCATGATTTTATCCCTATTTTTTGTGTCGGGCGCAACTTCTATTTATTAATAAACTATTTAATCCATTGTAATTCAACATATTTTGAAATGCAGAACTTCTGCAAAATATTTCGCAAATTTAATGCAGCAATTAATTTTTACCTAATTATTTTGTTGTTGTTTTTACTACAATTTGTTGTATATTTTACCACAAACTGTGGTAATGTTACCACAGTTTATTATTTAACCTACATTATTCATAAGAAATGCAAATATCTTTCAACCACAAAGGAACACAAAAAATAACTGAAAACTGATTTTCTATTAAGGTTGTTTTGTAAAATAAATAAGGTAAAAAATAAGGTTAATAACTATAAACTATAAAACTATAAAACTATAAAACTATAAAACTATAAACTCCTTATTCACTCATTTACTCATTTACTCATTTACTCATTTACTGAAAACTGAAAACTGGCTAAATTATATTTTTATGAAAAAATTTAAAAAATTTAATAATTTTAACAAAAAAATATTTTGGATTCAAAAATTTTTTGTAATTTTGAATTTTATTTCCAACAAAAAGTTTAAGAAAAATTAATATTTTGATTTATGACAAAAAAGATTTTAGTAGCTGTAATTCTTGCAGTTTTAGTATGTTCTTGCGCAAGCAAACGCAAAGGAACCACTCGATTTGACGACAATATTTCTCCTTACGTAAAAGAAGAGCAGACTTCTCCTTATGTAAAAGAAGAGCAGACTTCTCCTTATATAAAAGAAGAAGTAACAGTTCGCGAAGAGAAAGTAAAAACAATTGACGAAGAAGATGTCATTTACGATTTTTATGTGATTATCGGGTCGTTCAAAGTAGTTGATAATGCCCGTAAATTTCGTACCGAACTAACCGAAGAAGGTTTTAAACCTGTTGTTTTGGAAGGTGAAAACGACTATTATCGTGTTTCAGTTGGCTCGTTTAACGACGAAAATGCCGCAAGAACAAGAATCAGACAAATTAGAAATAATTACGAAAAATACAGCGACGTGTGGCTGTTAATTAGAAAAAAATAACAAATATTTAAAGATGTATATACCAATAAAATTGACCGACAATATCTTTTATGTCGGCGTAAACGACAGACGTACAGCACTTTTCGAAAACCTTTTACCCATCGAAAAAGGCGTTGCATACAATTCATATCTTATAAAGGATGAAAAGGTTGCACTGATTGATACTGTTCACATCAATCACGTGGATAAATTTCTGAAAAAAATTGAAACAATTATAGGCAACCGACCTATTGATTATCTGATAATCAATCACGTAGAACCAGACCATGCTGGCTCTATTAAAATTATTTCAAAATTATATCCTAATATAAAATTTGTTGGCAACAAAAAAACTGTTGGAATGATTGAAGGATATTTTGGAATAAAAGAAAATGTTGAGGAAGTTCATGATGCCCAAACCCTCAAACTTGGACAAACTAATTTACAGTTCTTTACAATTCCAATGGTACATTGGCCCGAATCCATGGTTACATACAATAAAGATGAAAAGATTCTTTTTTCGTCGGATGCTTTTGGTACTTTTGGCACGTTAGACGGTGGAATTTTTGATGACGAAATGGATTTTCTAATGTTTGAGGAAGAAATGCGTAGATATTATTCTAACATTGTAGGCAAATATGGCAGCCCCGTACAAAAGGCATTTGAAAAACTCTCAACAATAGAAATAAAGATGGTTGCATCCTCGCATGGTCCAATTTTACGAAATCATATTACCGATGTTTTGAGTTGGTACAATAAGTGGAGTCTACAAGAAACTGAGAAAGGGGTTGTAATTGCTTATGCTTCAATGTATGGCAACACCGAAGATATGGCAGAAACAATAGCACGAAAACTTGCAGAAGATGGCATTAAACATATAAAAATTTATGATGTATCAAAAACTCATGCTTCTTATATTATTTCCGATATTTTCAAGTATAAAGGTCTAATTCTTGGAAGTCCAACATATAGTAACGAACTACATCCAAATATGGAATCATTGGTTTCGAGACTATCGCATATCGGAATAAAAAATCATTACATCGGAATTTTCGGTTCATGTACGTGGGCAGGGGCTGCAGTAAGAAAACTTAAAGAATTTGCCGCAAAAGTTGAGTGTGAATTAGTAGGAGAACCCGTTGAAGAAAAACAAGCACTTAAAGAAGAAAAATATCATGCATGTCGCAATTTAGCGTCTGCAATGGCTAAAAGGTTGCAATCTTAACTGAATGCGGTTTAGATTAGAAATCAGGTTCAGCATAAAATAAGAGACAGGTTGTAAATCAAAAGTTTACAACCTGTTTTTAATTAATATCCACAAAAAGAAACGAACAAATCAATATTCGTCTTCATTGAAAAAGAAATCATCTTTGCTAGGATAATCTGGCCAAATATCTTCGATACTTTCATAAATATCGCCTTCATCTTCAATTTCTTGCAGATTTTCGATAACCTCTAAAGGAGCGCCCGAGCGCATTGCATAGTCAACTAATTCTTCTTTAGTGGCTGGCCAAGGGGCATCCTCCAATTTAGCAGCTAATTCAAGTGTCCAATACATATTCTTAATTATTAAATTTATTTTCAATATTCGATAAAAATCGTCCTAATACAAACAAAAAATCAGATAACCTATTGATATAGGCTATAATAGGTTTTTCAATGGAATTTTCTGAAACGACTGCGCAAATTCTTCGCTCCGCTCTCCGACAAATTGTTCGTGCCATGTTACATTGAGCCTCAATAGGATTATCACCCGGAATTAGAAAGTTATTCAATTTAGGTAACAATTTTTCCATTCGGTCGATTTCTGTTTCCAAAAAACCTGTTTCGGTTTCATAATTCTGTAAATTACTTTGGGTATTTTCTGATGTTTCAGAAGCAAGCGAAGCTCCTATTATAAATAGAAACTTTTGTATCCTAAAAATATTTTGTTTTGAAATATCATCCAAAGGTGATGAGCGCAAAATTCCTAACGAAGCACACAATTCATCCAATGTTCCGTAGGCTTCAATTCGTGGATTATCTTTTTCTACACGTTTTCCGCCAATAAGTCCGGTCGTACCTTTATCTCCCTTACGGGTATATATTTTGCCTCTACTCATTTTTTTACTTAAATTTTGTAATTTTTTCATTTCTTTCGTCAGATTCAATCACTCCATCTCGTAACCTAATAATCCTGTGTGCGTGGCGGGCGATATCTTCTTCATGTGTAACAAGAATAATTGTGTTTCCGCCGGCGTGAATATCATTAAAAAGTTTCATAATATCAATTGATGTTTTAGAATCTAAATTTCCGGTAGGCTCGTCAGCCAAAATAATAGCGGGGTCGTTGATAAGCGCTCGTGCAACTGCAACTCGTTGTCGTTGTCCGCCAGATAGTTCGTTAGGTTTATGCGTCATTCGGTCGTTTAATCCAACGTCTCTCAAAGTATTTTCACCTCGTTTAATACGTTCATGTTTTTCGATACCACCATAAACCAAAGGGAGCATAACATTTTCTAATGCAGTATATTGGTGCAATAAATTAAAAGTTTGAAACACAAAACCAATCTCTTTATTTCTAATTTCGGCTAATTTTTCGTCAGTTAAATGGCTGACATCGTTTCCATTAAGGACATATTTTCCTGAAGTAGGGGTATCTAATGCACCAATAATGTTCATCAAAGTAGATTTGCCCGAACCAGACGGACCCATAATGGCAACATAATCGCCTTGTTCTATTTGAGTAGTCACGCTACGTAATGCGTGAACTTCCTGATTACCAACCTGATAAATTTTGCTTATCCCTTCAATTTCTATTACATTCTGGCTCATCTTTTTATAGTAAAATTATTTTTTTTAATAATACGTATGATTTATATATATTATTGTATTTTTCAAAAAAAATTTTTTATAACCTTAAACCATACATTATTCATATTATTTTTTTAACGCAAAGTCGCAAAGTAGAGAATGCAAAGAACGCTAATTAAGTAAGAAGAGAATCCCTCATTAGAAGAAATATTTTATTGTGAATATTTTTAATCTACATTTGTTGGCAGATAAAATAGAGGCAAAATAAAATATTTGGTTCTTTTGAACGTTAAATAACTTTAAAAATCTTTGATAATATGAAATCTGATAACTAATAACTAATAATCAAATGAAAACCATAACTCACACAGATTCAGCATTTATTGAAAATATAATTAATAGTTGCGACATCTGTTTTGTCGGAGTTGTAACGGCAACAAATAGTCCTTACGTTATTCCAATGAATTTCGGATATTTCGACAAAACACTCTATCTTCACAGTTCGCCCGAGGGGCGCGTGATTGATTGTCTGAACCATAATCCCAATATTTGTGTTACATTTTGCCAGGAAAACAAATTAGTTTGTCAGAATCCCGAAGTGGCATGCAGTTACAGAATGAAATCGACAAGCGTTATAGCCTTCGGTAAAGTTTCATTCGTTAATGATATCGAAGAGAAACGTAATGCCCTTAATATCATTATGAAACACTATTCTGATAAAAATTTTAATTTTGGCGATCCAGCACTTAAAAACGTTAAAATTTGGACAGTTTCCATTGAAAGTATTGGTTGTAAAGAATTTGGAGCACCGCATTGAAAATAGTGAATAAGTGAATAAGTGTAGGGGCGCACCCTTGCGGTCGTCCACATTGTAGTGAATAAGTGAATGAGGGAATAAGTGAATGAGTGTAGGGGCGCACCCTTGCGGTCGTCCACATTATAATAAATGAGAGAATGAGGGAATGAGTGAATAAGTGAATGAGTGTAGGGGCGCACCCTTGCGGTCGTCCACCTTGTAATAAAAAAATAAGTAAATGAGTGAATGAGTGTAGGGGCGCACCCTTGCGGTCGTCCACCTTGTAATAAAAAAATAAGTAAATGAGTGAATAAGTGTAGGGGCGCACCCTTGCGGTCGTCCACCTTGTAGTGAATAAGTGAATGAGTGAATGAGTGAATGAGTGTAGGGGCGCACCCTTGCGGTCGTCCACCTTGTAGTGAATGAGTGAATAAGTTTCACCTTATTTTCTCTACAAAACAACTTTAGTAGCAGTAATTTGTGGCTAAAAAATATAAAGCAGATGAAATCAATTCAATTCAATTTATGAACAATTCAGACAACCAATTATTAGGTTACTCAAAAGCAACTTCTTTGTGTGCAACACGCGAATATTGCCAATTTGACATCAAAGAAAAACTCTTTTCGTGGGGTATTGACATTGAAACAAGCGAAAAAATAATAGCCCAGTTAATTGAAGAAAAGTTTATAGACGAAAACCGATATGCCTCATTTTATGCAAGAGATAAGTTTAAATTTAATGGGTGGGGAAAAATAAAAATTATTTGGAACCTTAGATTAAAAAAAATACCCGAAACAATTATTCAAGAAGCAATTAGTACAATAGACTCAGATGAGTACGAAAACAAACTATTTGATTTACTGAAAGAAAAATCACGTAAAATAAATAATCCCGAGTCAGAAAAAAATAGAGCTGCATTATTAAGGTTTGCACAATCCCGCGGATTTGATACTTATGAAGCCCTAAGAGTCATTAGAAAATTGAAATGATTGTTTGTATAATAATGATACTTAAAGATTTGATGAAATAATTCGATTCATCCGAGGCACTTAGCCTCCATTATTCATAATATTTTTTTAACGCAAAGCCGCAAAGTTGAGAACGCATTAATAGTTTTCAGTTTTCAGTTTTCAGTTATTTTTGTGTTCCTTTGTGGTTAAAAGATATTTTCATTTCTTAGGAATAATGCAAGTTAGGTTGTTAATACAAACAAAAAGTAATGTTTTATTTACGAAACATAAAAAATTTTTTCCATAAAGTAGTGAAAAAAATAGTATCTTTGCACCCAATTTCAATCAAATAAAATGGCACATAAATCTGGTTTTGTTAGTATAGTGGGTAATCCAAACGTTGGTAAATCTACTCTTTCTAATTTATTTGTTGGAGAACGACTTTCGATTATTACCTCCAAAGCACAAACAACGAGGCATAAAATTTTTGGAATTGTTAATGAAGACGATTATCAAATAGTTTTTTCTGATACTCCCGGAGTATTGGTACCTGCCTACAAACTACAAGAATCTATGCTTAAATATAGTAAATCAGCAGCAAAAGAAGCTGATATAATTCTTTTTATAACAGATACAATTGAAAAACCGGGCAAAAATGAAAATTTTATTAATGACGTTTCAAAATCAGATGTACCTGTTCTTTTGGTTATCAATAAAATAGATATTTCTTCGCAAACAGAATTAGATAAATTAGTAGATATATGGAAACATCTTTTGCCTAAATCAGAAATTTTTCCCGTATCGGCACTAACAAAATTTAATACGGACAATCTCTACAAAAGAATAATTGAGTTACTTCCTGAGTCGCCACCATATTTTGATAAAGATGCGCTTACCGACAAGCCCGAACGTTTTTTTGTATCAGAAATAATTCGTGAAAAAATCCTTTTATTCTATCAAAAAGAGATACCATATTCAACCGAAGTAGAAATAGAACATTTTAAAGAAACGCCTAAATTGGTTGATATAAGGGCAGTTATCCATGTTGCACGAGAATCACAAAAAGGAATTATAATTGGGCATCAAGGGAAAGCGCTCAAAAAACTTGGTACAGAAGCACGAAAAGATATAGAAATATTTTTAAATAAAAAAGTATTTTTGCAACTATTTGTTAAAGTGAGCAAAGATTGGCGAGACAAAGAAATTTCATTAAAAAATTTTGGATACGAATAATTAAAAATAATAATTTTATGGGAAATATAGCAGCAATAATAGGTCGTCCAAATGTTGGAAAATCGACATTATTTAACCGTCTTGTTGGAAGTCGTACTGCTATTGTGGATGAGATTAGCGGTGTTACACGCGACCGCCTCTATGGAAAATGTGAATGGAACGGAGTTACTTTTTCGGTTGTTGATACAGGCGGGTATGCTACAAATTCTGATGACGACTTTGAGGAAGATATCCGAAATCAAGTCTTAATTGCAATTGAAGAGGCTGATATATTGCTTTTTATGGTTGATGTTACAACAGGGATAACAGATTATGACGAGGCAGTTGCAAATATTATCCGAAAATCAGGAAAAAAAACCTTTGTAATTGTAAATAAAGTAGATAACAATTTACAAATCCCCGAAGCGGCGCAATTTTATGCGTTAGGATTGGATAATCTATTTACAGTTTCGTCAATAAATGGCGCAGGAACGGGTGATTTATTAGACGAATTAGTCGCACAACTACCCAAAAAAGTTCTACTTAATGAAGATGAGCAAGAGGAACAACTTCCCCGTTTTGCAATAGTTGGTCGTCCTAATGTGGGAAAATCATCAATTATTAATGCTTTTATGGGCGAAGAACGTAATATTGTAACGCCAATTCCAGGAACAACCCGCGATAGCATTGATACGAGATACAATAAGTTTGGACACAATTTTTATTTAGTTGATACAGCAGGAATCCGCAAAAAAGCAAAAGTTCACGAAGATTTAGAATTTTATTCGGTTATGCGTGCAATTAAAGCAATTGAAAATTCCGATGTCGTTGTTTTAATGATAGATGCCACTCGCGGAATGGAATCACAAGACCAAAAAATATTCGGACTCATAGAAAAAAATAGAAAGGGAGTTGTTGTTGTTGTAAATAAGTGGGATTTAGTTGAAAAAGAAAAGAATACAATAAAAACTTTTGAATCAGAAATAAGAAAAAAAACAGCACCTTATGTAGATTATCCGCTAATTTTTTCGTCAGCAATAACAAAACAAAGAATATTTAAAATTTTGGAAGAGGCAGTAAAAGTTGAACAAAACCGGAATATAAAAATTACAACATCGCAACTGAATAATTATATGCTACCCATAATTGAAAATACTCCTCCTCCCGCAGCCAAAGGGAAATATATTAAAGTCAAATATATCACACAATTACCGGGTAAGCCGCCTTCATTTGCGTTTTTCTGCAATTTGCCACAATATATTAAAGAACCTTATAAAAGGTTTTTAGAGAACAAATTACGCGAAAAATGGGACTTATCGGGTGTGCCAATTAATATTTTTATGAGGAAAAAATAAGAAAAAATTTTTATTTGAAATATTTTGACTGATAAAGAAAGAAACGTAAGTAAGATTGTGGAACAATAATACAATATTTTCTTATTAAATACGTTAAAATATTCAAAAATGATTTAGAGTATTGTAAAACAAACCATATTTCAGTAATTTATGGAACAATTATCACAGAAACGGGAACTTGACAAAGAAATTCAAAATAAAGTACTCTACTTTGCATTTATGATTACAACGTTTGCACGCACTTATAAAATGAATAAGCAAAAAGCTTATTTGTATTTGGAAAAATATGGCGGGTTGAATTTTCTTAACGAGCATTGGTGGGCATTACACACTGATAATACTTTTTGGGCAGTCAGAGATTTATATGAGGTTTGTTATGAAAATGGAGGATTAAAATGAAAGTATATCACGGCAGTTACATAGAAATTAATGAAATAGACCTCTCGAAATGCAAAACAGGAAAAGATTTTGGCAAAGGGTTTTATGTTACCAATATTCTTTCACAAGCAGAAATGTGGGCTTCAAGAAAGAGTAGGAAAGGAAAAGGATTTGTTACCGAGTTTGAATTTGACGAATTTTTCTTTGAAGAAGACCTTGTAAACGTATTGCGTTTTGATAATTATACAGAAGAATGGCTTGATTTTGTGGTTGCTAATCGGAAAAATAAGTCAAGGAAAGTACAAGCGCATGAATATGATATTGTTGAGGGACCCGTTGCCAACGATGATATAGCAACACGAATCAGTGACTATTTGATTGGTAATATCACAAAAAAACAATTTTTAATAGACCTCACTTACAAAGAACCATCGCATCAAATATGTTTTTGTACCTTACAATCTTTACAAGCACTAGAATTACAGAAAGGTAAGATAGATAGCAAAATTTTTCATACAGATAATGAAATATTGCAAGCTTTGATGATCGACTTTGGGTTAGCGCAAACGGAAGCCGCCGACAAATATTACAAATCAAACACATACTCTAAAATAACCGATGAAAGCACTAGTTTTTACAAAAAAACTTGGCAAGAAATCTATAAAATATTAAAAATAGAATTAGAAAATTAATGTCACTTTTAAAAATAAAACAATCTTATCATTGGTTAGGAAAAAATAATTGTATGAAATTTAAGTATTTAACAACATTGATTCTTTGGATAATTGCAATTGCCTTCGGATTTTCCCAATCTCGTTTTTCAAAACATCAATTAGAATCAGATTTGGACAATCTTTATTCGGTTATATATGACATACATCCCGATATGTTTGCCGTGATGTCAAAAGAGAATTTTGAAAAAGAATTTGATAAAATAAAATCAAATCTGAAAGATTCATTGACCGATTTCGATTTCTTTGTAAAAGTAGCACCACTTATTCATGACTTAGAAGACGGGCATACTGCTTTAAGACCGCCCTATTATTTATTGCCTCCATTGGAAACAGATATATTTTTAGAGACATTTCCGTTCAAATTATTGATGAATCCACAAGATACATCATTAATCGTTATGAAAGATTTTTCAGGAATAGAACCAATTATTCCCGATGGAAGTCGTATTACGCAAATTAATAATTATTCTGATAAAGAAGTGATATCTAAACTGTTAAAATATGTTAGCGGAGAAAAAATTGCTTTCAGAATGATTATGTTTAACAATTATTTTTCAATAGTACCATCTGTAATTCTACCTGTAATTTGTGAAACTTCGGTTTTTACCATAAATTACAACATTAACTGCATTGAGCATTTAAAGACTGTTAAATCAATTCCTGCTAATGATATTAAAGAACATTTTATTCCGCAAGAACAATCTGATATGCTTGGAAATCAGCCAAATTACAGGTTTGAAATAAACAAAGAACATCATACTGCAATTGTGCGATTCGACAGTTTTGACCTGAATAACTATTTATATACCTTTTTAGATTCAACTTTCAATGTTATAAATGAAATGAATATCAACAATCTGATTATTGATTTACGTTATAATGGAGGAGGTAATTCAAGGGTAGGCGATGAGTTTTTCCAATATATTTCAAAAGTTCCATTTGAACAATATGGTAAGACGTATGTAAAAGTTAGTGACGTTCTTAAAGAATGGGAACCAGAAGAATATGGTGACAAAGAAACTTCATCGATTATTATCTTTGAGGTTGATGAATTGACACCTTTGCGTGAAAATCCTTTGCGTTATAACGGAAATACATATCTATTAACAAGTACAGACACATTTTCATCGGCAACAGATTTTGCGTGGGCATTTCAATATTTTAAAATGGGAACAATCATAGGCGAAGAAACCGGTGGCTTGATAGTATGTTTCGGCGATATGATGGGATTTAATCTTGACAATACAAATTTACATTTCGGAGTTTCTTTCAAAAAATTCTATGGTTATGGTGCTACTGACGAAAATACTCACGGCGTAATTCCTGACATTAATCTACCCGCTGAAAAAGCCATGGAAAAAGCATTTGAGTTGATTAAAAATAATACTTTATGACATTTGCCTCCCCATTAATCCACGGAAAACTTATAAAAAGATACAAACGGTTTCTTGCTGACATTCAATTAGATGACGGCTCAATTGTTGTTGCACACTGTACAAATAGCGGCTCAATGAAAAGTTGTCTTGAAACAAATGCTGAAGTTTATTTGTCAAAATCTAATAATCTCAACCGAAAAACAAAATTTACATGGGAGATGATAAAAATTAACGATAAATGGGTGGGTATCAATACATTAAATCCAAATATTATTGCTGCTCAAGCAATTTCAAATAAGGAAATCCCCGGACTTGATATGTATGATAAAGTAACACGTGAAGTTAGATTTGGTGAAAGTCGTTTAGATATTTTGGCTGAAAATAGTTTTGAAAAGTGCGCCATTGAGGTAAAAAATGTGACTCTTAAAGAGGGTAGATTTGCTCTCTTCCCCGATGCAAAAACTGAACGCGGATTAAAACATTTAAAAACATTAATGCAACTTAAACAAAATGGCAAACGTGCCGTTATGCTCTACATTATCCAAAGAATTGACGTTGAAATATTTGCACCCGCTCACGAAATTGACCCAGAATATGCTCAAACTCTTATTGAAGCAGAAAAAAATGGCGTTGAAATTTTTCCTGTTCAGGTAATTGTAACTCCCGAAAAAATTGAAATTTTGAAAAAAATTAATTATCAATTATGCACCTTAAACACCTCAATATCATAAACTATAAGAATATCAAAACCGTAGAACTCGATTTTTTGGAAGGTATTAATTGTTTTGTAGGTAATAACGGTGCGGGAAAAACAAACCTGCTTGATGCTATTTATTATTTATCGTTCTGTAAAAGTTGTTTTAATTCCACTGAAAATCACCTTATTAATCATAATGAAGATTTTTTTGTAATTCAAGGCGAATACCAAAGAAATGACTCTGAAGAATCAATATATGCTGGGTTTAAGCGTAACCAAAAAAAACAATTTAAAAGAAATAAAAAAGAGTATTCAAAATTGTCCGAACATATTGGATTGTTACCTATTGTTATGGTTTCACCTGCCGATGAGCGTTTAATCGTTGAAACAAGCGAACAAAGAAGAAAATATATTGATAGCGTTATTTCACAATTCGACAAAACATATTTGGAATATCTAATTCAGTACAATCGCGCATTAACACAGCGGAACACACTTCTAAAAAATTGGAAAGAAACAAAAGGAAATATTTTTTCACAATTAGAGCTTTGGGATAAACAATTAGCAACAATAGGTAGTGTAATTTTTGATAAAAGAGCAAAATTTATTCAAGAGATAATTCCCGTTTTTCAAAAATATTATTCCTCCATTTCGGCAGAAGAAGAAGTTGTAAATATTATTTATCATTCTCATTTTCAAAATAAAAACTATATTTCGCTACTTTCAGAAAATCGCGAACGAGATTTAAATTTAGGATATACAACAACAGGTATTCATCGAGACGACTTAGAACTTCTTTTGAACGGCTATTCTGTCCGCAGTTTCGGCTCGCAGGGGCAGAAAAAATGTTTTTTAATTGCACTTAAATTTGCGCAATTCGACTTTTTACACACCCAAAACGGATTTGCACCATTATTGCTTTTAGACGATATTTTTGATAAATTAGACAAACAAAGAGGTACAAACCTCATTAATATTACTGCACAAAAGCAATTTAAACAAATATTTATTACCGATACACAAAAGGAAAGACTCATCAATGCCGTTAAAAATACGGGAAAAGAATTCTCTCTTTTTGAAGTAAATGAAGGGAGTATTTTATTCAATTGATAAAAAAGTTTTGTTAATTTTTGCCCTACTAACCACTAATTTACGGCATATAATGCTCATTAATTGATTGGACAGCACCTGATTTAGTTGTGGAAAGATTTACTAATATTGCATAATCTTTTTCAACCAAATGCTGTTTGAACCTTTCTTGGCTAACATCAACAAACTGAACAACCATATCAGTGTTATAGTCGTAGACTATAATCTGGTATGTGGTTTCGTTGTTGGTTGTAATCGACTTCCAATCTTCTACTTCGTTGTGAAGGATAAAATCTTCAAAGATATCTTCGTGGTCGTAACCGTATTTTTTCATAGTTTCGGTATCGTTTCCCTTTATCCACAACACTTCGTCGAACAATAGTTGTAGGTTACCATTTGGGGTATTAGATTCAAATTTTATATACCCCATAATAGTTTTAACATCAGTATCTACATCAGTTTTGCTATCTTCTGATACAATTTCTGTATCGTTCTCGTCTGCAACGCTATTTTGTTGCTGCGAGTTCCTTTGTTTACATCCTGTTATTAGACTTATTACTACCATAACAGTTAAAAATACTTTGATTTTTTGCATATTTAAAAATTTTTGTGAGGGTTGTTGCCCTCGGATTAATTTTATTATTATTTTTTTAGCCATTAATTTCACTAATTTACACGAAATTTCTTTGTGTTCCTTTGTGTATTTCAATAATTTCAATAACCTAAACCTTTGTGTTCCTTTGTGGTTAGATTTTCTACCACGAAGGCGCACAAAGGTTGTTCACAAAGTCGCACGAAGGTTATTTTTTCAAAATTTTAATTGTTTCGTTGCCAATTTTTAGGAAATATATTCCAGTTGGCAGGTGCGAAATGTCCATTTCCAAGGTTGCACGTTTCACGGTGCACGGTTCACGGTGGACAATGCGACCGGTTATGTCATATATTTCCACAGCCCCGTCATGCTGAACTTGTTTCAGTATCCCTTTGTTTTGAGGGGATTGCGGGTCAAGCCCGCAATGACGCACAAAAAACTTGCCACTCGTAGGATTTGGATAAACCTGCAATTTTGAAAGTTCATTGCCATTAATTCCTACTGTGCCGATGTAAATTGATAATACCTGTGTTGCGTTGCCTGTATTGTTGCTGGCTCTTACAGTAAAAGTAAATGTTCCTGCAACGGATGGAATACCTGATATTTCACCTGTGGCGCTGTTAAGGTTTAAACCGCTGGGTAAACTGCCTGAAGTTATTATCCAAGTATAAGGCGGATTACAGGATATATCAAGCGTTTGGCTATATGCCACATTTATTGTACCATTGGGCAAAGATGTGGTAGTTATAAATACAGGGTCTGTTGTAATTAATAACGCAGACGAAGCATTTCCAGCAAAATAATTTTCACTTTCGGCAGCGCGGGCAAAGATAAAATATTGAGTATCAGCATTTAAATCCTCAAAAACATTTGATATTTGCCAATCATTTGGATTTGTCGGCGGTACATTGGAAAAATTACGTGCATACTCTATACCCTGACCCGTAACTGGCTCTGATATAGGATTAACAGTTATACTGCTACAAGTTTTACTTTGAACGGTTGGCATTGCAACCAATGCACCTGCTGCTTTTGTAATTTCAAAATATGCGGCAATAAATGTCAAAATGTAATTATTACTTGCTGTTAAAGTGCCTTGATTTATAGGATAAAAACCTACATCCTCGCCGGTTTCACGACTTAAAACGCCGCTCAAAACATCCGTACCAATTAAGCTCGGCACAACTGTATATTCAAAAATTGGGTCATTTTCACCGTACACTTTGCTTTGTCCCGCGGTGGCGAGGATATTCAGGGCAAGAGGGACAATTTCGAAATTGTCGGGTACAAAGGTTATGTTGTAGTTGTTGCCTGCCGTTAACGTTCCTTGGTTTATTGCATAAATACCAACATTTTCACCTGTTGCACGACTTAAAACGCCGCTAAAATCATCTGTGCCAATTAAATCGGGGACAACTGAAAATTCAAAAACAGGGTCATTTTCTCCGTAAACTTTGCTTTGGTTTGGGGTTACAAGGACAGTAATGTTAAGAGGGACAATTTCGAAATTGGCGGGTACAAAGGTTATGTTGTAGTTGTTGCCTGCGGTTAACGTTCCTTGGTTTATTGCATAAATAGCAACATCCTCGCCGGCTTCACGACTTAAAGCACCGCTAAAATCATCCGTACCAATTAAATCGGGCTCAAAAGTATATTGAAAAATTGGGTCATTTTCGCCGTAAACTTTTGTTTGTCCTGCGGTGGCAAGGACGGTAATGTTAAGAGGGACAATTTCGAAATTGGCGGGGACAAAAGTTATGTTGTAGTTGTTGCCTGCCGTTAACGTTCCTTGGTTTATTGCATAAATAGCAACATCCTCGCCGGCTTCACGACTTAAAGCGCCGCTAAAATCGTCCGTACCAATTAAATCAGGCACAAAAGTATATTCAAAAACAGGATCATTTTCACCGTAAACTTTGCTTAGACCTGCCGTAGCAGTTACTGTTATTGGCAAAGCATCTATCGAAATTGTAAATTCTTTTTCATCAAAACCAGCAAAGCTTTCTGCTGTAATTGAAAAGTTATAAATACCTGTTTCAGTGGGCGTACCGTAAATTTCTCCATCTTCGGACAGCGCCAAACCTGTCGGCAGACCATTCTCATTATCAGTTAAATACCATATAAATGAAAAAGGCAAACTACCTGTTGCAGATAATGCAAAGTTGTAAACAGTACCAAAAGTGCCATTTGGCAAAGCTGAAGGAGTTGTTATAGTCGGAGGAATAGCCGTTTGTCCACCACCGCCCCAGTTGGTGTGAATATAATCAAGATCTAAAAAACAAGCACTATTACTAAAAGTTTCTCGGTTAGCGGTGGGAAAAGAATTGCCATTTATAATGGAAGATGCTAATCGTGTTTGAGTAGAGGCATTTCCTAAGTCGTAAAAAGTTCTTGAAAAAACACCAATTTTATCTAATTCAGTTTGGGACAAAAGAGGGAATTTAAAAATATTATTGACTTCAAAGGAAGTGCCTAAACAGCCACGAAACATCGAGGCTGCAAAATTGTATCCTACTGCAGTAATTCCGCTTGGCAAATTAAATATGTCATTCATTGAAAATGAATTGCCAGAACAATCAAAAAACATATCCGATGCGAAATTGTCCCCCACTGAAGTAATGCTGCTTGGTAAGTTAAAAATCTCGTTCATAGAAAAGGAAGCGCCTAAACAACCACGAAACATAGAGGCAGAAAAATAGTCACCTACGGTAGTTATATTATTCCAATCGCTGTTAAAAGAAAAAAACTCTCCTATTGTAATTTCGGTGCATCCAAAAAAAGTATAAGCCCATTCATGAGAGGTGGGTGCTGTTCCTGCATCAAGTTGCGCTTGTGTGCGAGTCATTAACGGGGTAATGGGAGATAAAACTTTGGTTAACATATCTTTATTAGATTGGATGTTTGCTCCACTTGTAGTATAAAAAAACCCAAAAGCGGCAAACCAAGCATCTGTTGAACCGTTTGGCGTTATGGTTATGATATAAACCCCAGATGTTATATAAGTGTGGGGGATGCCTGCGCTAAAATCGTTGTTTTGGGGCGCTCCGTAATCTGTGTTAGCAATGGTTTCTTGTGTATCATCACCCCAGTCGATATACCAACTATATGGTTTGCCATCAATATCATCCAGCATTCCGCTCAGGGGAATACTAAAATATCCGCCTGATGCCACAGTAACTTCAAATTGGAAAATTTCTTGTGCTACGGCGGTTTTTGCGCAAAATAGAAATAGTGCGGTAATAGACATTACTGCAATTTTTCTGATTTTTTGATTCAAGGATGACCTTGTCGGTACACGGTGCGTGGTGCAGGGTTCACGGTGAACGGAGAACGGTTCACGGAGTACGGTGTCGTTGTTGGACAAGGTTTGCCTTGTTCCTACATCCGCTGATGGATGTAGATGTAGAGACGCACGTCCGTGTGTCTCTACGGGGCTGTGCGTTGATGTTAGAGACGCACGTCCGTGCGTCTGTACGGGGCTGTGCGTTGATGTTAGAGACGCACGTCCGGGCGTCTGTACGGGGCTGTGCGTTGATGTTAGAGACGCACGTCCGTGCGTCTGTACGGGGCTGTGCGTTGATGTTAGAGACGCACGTCCGTGCGTCTGTACGGGGCTGTGCGTTGATGCTAGAGACGCACGTCCGTGCGTCTGTACGGGGTTGTGCGTTGATGCTAGAGACGCACGTCCGTGCGTCTGTGCGTGATGAGACGCACGTCCGTGCGTTGGTACGAGATGAGACGCACGTCCGTGCGTCTCATCTGCGCTGTTTCTGAAAAAATTTGAAAATGTCATGTTAAAAAATTTTTGTGAGGGCGTTTTTGTTATTTTTTGCCCTCGGGTTAATATTATTTATTATTTTACTTTTAACGCAAAGGCGCAAAGTTGAGGACGCAAGGGTCGCAAAAATGTCCGCAGGGTGTATGACCGTAGGTTGAAACCTACGGTTAATAAAGGGTCGTCCCTTCGGGACTTTGCTGTAATTCGTGCCGTTTTTCGTCCGTAGATTGCAT
>Ga0099364_10000657_pt1 | contig 59161 bp, 43 predicted proteins | sample TergutTh196P3_FD_73070 | JGI IMG/M metagenome (GOLD analysis project Ga0099364, IMG submission 73070) | Microcerotermes parvus P3 segment gut microbial communities from Pointe-Noire, Republic of the Congo - Th196 P3 | ecosystem: Host-associated > Arthropoda: Insects > Digestive system > Gut ... | reverse complement strand
AAATCTTATATTTCAAAAATTGAAAAAGGAGTTATCGAACCCGGTATCGTCACATTTTACCGTATTACTTCCGAATTGGGATTTTCTATCGAATTGAATCGTCGGATGTCATTATGATTTGTATAAGTTGACAACCTCGAAACAACGAAGACCGCAACCGGCCTTCACTTCTCAACATGGCGCGCAAACTATGTATGTTTCAGACTATTTTCAATTCTAACTCCCAAAGATGCTGCCATAGCGGTGATATTCGTAGGCAATGCTCTGTTCTTTCAGATAATGAAGCAATTCCAACCGTCCTTCGGCAAGCGGTTTGTTATCGGCTATATATTTCCCCAATTCGGCAGCTTTTTCATAGAAAGCATCCGGTAATTCGGTCGAACAGGTACGCACTCTTTCGTAGTTATCCATCTCTGTAATGAATGCGTCGGTTGATTGTTTTTTCACTGAAGCGCCGGTTAGTTTGCCGGCAGCCGATTCGATGGCCTGTAATTTCGGGTCATCGGGTGAAATGCTGATGATAAGCGGCGTTTTAGTTGTGTCGGCAGCTAACAGGACTATCAGCGCATCAACAAGGGAATCGATTTCTTCAATACGGAAACCCATATTTTTTAGTGGCAAATAGCGGAACTTGTTTTCCTCACCGTAAATATGACTGACGTCTTTTTCTTGTGAAAACTCTTCCTGCCAGGCTTTTTCAAAACTTTTTGAGGCAAATTTCAACCGGGTTTTAGCTTGTTCTTCCGGCAGAAAAACGCTAAGCTCCGTTTCCGGCAATTCGTTCCCGGAAGAGACAGCAGCTACGACCGGCAGATTTTCGGAAAATTCCACAAAGCAGGAGACATAATTCGGGCCGCCAGCTTTGATACCACCTCCGAAGGCTGACCGTTTCATGCCGCCGAATGGCTGACGACGTACTATCGCGCCTGTTATACCACGGTTAATGTACAGATTACCAGCTTCAATACGGTCACGCCACAGCTTGTGTTCTGCTTCATTCAGACTTTGCAATCCGGCCGTCAAACCGTATTCCGACGAATTGGCAAATTCGACGCCTTGTTCCAGGTTATCCATACAAACGACGGATAATAAGGGTGCAAAAAGCTCATTCTTAAAGGTATAACCGGTTGGTTTCACGCCCCACTTGACGGTTGGCTTCAGGATATATTTCTTTTCATCAACAAATTCGGGCGCTACAAGCCACGATTCGCCCGGTTCCAAGTGCTCTATGGCATACAAAAGTTTTTGATTATCATTATCAATCATCGGCCCTACGATGTTCATAGGCTCCCAAACGCTACCGGTACGCATACTCATCACCGCATCCCGCAGTTTCGACTTGAAATTATTGTCATGGTACGTTTTCTTATCTAAGATTAACAAAGAACAGGCCGAACATTTCTGACCGGCATTACTAAATGCCGAAGATACGATGTTCAGAATGGCATGATCCTGATCGGCCGAACCGGTCGCGATGATTGCGTTTTTACCGCCTGTCTCCGCAGATAGCGGCGTACGGGGGCTGTTTTTCAGTAAGCGGAAGGCCGTATCCGTTCCGCCGGTCAGTATCACATGTTTGATCGACGGGTGCGCAGTCAGATAGCCTAACGAATCGCGATCGACCGGACAAACTACCTGAAGCGCATCTTTCGGTACGCCTGCCTCCCAGAAACATTTAGCAAACTCCCACGCCACCGGCAAAGCTACTGTCGCCGGTTTTAACAAAACCGTGTTGCCGCCTGCAAGCGCTGCAGCAACGCCTCCTATCGGGATGGCCAACGGGAAGTTCCAGGGTGGAATAACCACAATAACCCCTTTTGGAGTATATGTAACCGTTTCCAAACGATCAAATGCTTTTATCGATAACGGATAATAGCGGCAGAAATCAATCGCTTCGGATACTTCCACATCGCCCTCCAAAAACGTTTTTCCGGTAATTGCAGCCATACATCCGATCAATTCACCCCGTTTGGCGCTCAGATTCTCAGCAACCCTGTGAAGTATCTCATTCCGGCGGTCGAGCTGTGTTTGCCGCCATCCCGAAGCATCCTTTTCGGCTGTCTCAATTATCTCCTTCACCTGCTCTAACGACGACAGATTCGCTTCACAAAAACAAACTTCCATGTTACGACTCCGGTCGTAATACAGTTTTTTCCTGTCGGTTATCACTTCTTTATCACCGATCTGAACGGGTACGATGAAGTTTTTTTCGTTCACCGTTGTCTCCCATTTCTTTAAAATATTCAACGCCCACTGGCGGTTTTGCGGCAAGTAGAGGTCAGTATCCGGTTCGTTTGTAAACGCTTCGGCATCAGGACACGAGGTGGGAGATTCCGTAAAAATTCCTGCATCCGAATATTGGGCAGGCGTTTTTGTGCGGTCTTGCGTACGGAATGGCGTTGTGCGAATTTGGTCTTTCAACTGATAAGCCTCCAAAAACTGTCCTGCCAAGAAGTTCCATTGCGGACTGTCAAGTTGCAGGTTGAAGGTATAGCTAAGGAAGTTGTCTTTTCCGGTGTTTTCGTCTAAACGACGCACTAAATAGGAGATCGCATTCAGGAAATGTTTCGCCTTTACAACAGGCGTATAGAGGATGATTTGCTTCTGCAGTTTACGTATAACGCGCGGCAGGTTATTAGCCATCCCTTCAAGCATCTCGAACGAGACCCATTCTGAGACGCCGTTTTTCTCAGCTAACAAATGCGCGTAGGCAATCGAAAAATAATTGTGCGAAGCGACGCCTACACGGCAAACTTCTATGTTCTCCGGTAACAAAGCGATATCGAGGATACGCAAATAGTTCGCGTCGACTTCAACCTTCGACCTATACACCGGATTTTCCCACCCTCTCAGCGACGAAATAATGCTTTCCATCTGCAGGTTAGCGCCTTTTACCAAGCGCATTTTCAACGGAGCGCCCCCCTCGTCGCAGCGTTTCCTTGCAAAATCAAGCAGTTGTTTTTGCAGTCCTTCCGCATCCGGCAGATAGGTCTGAATAACGATTCCGGCGCTGTAATGCTTAAATTCCGGACGACTTAAAACTTCTATGAACACATCCATCGTCAGGTACGCATCCTTATACTCTTCCATGTCTAAGTTGACGAATTTCGCTTGCTTTTGACCGTCCTGGTCCGTATAGGTAAACGCCATTGCTTTCCGGTAAATTGCAGCAACCATTTCGCACAGATCATGCTTGTTTTGCTCATAACTAAGCGGATGTATCTGCGCATAAATACCTGTTATTTTGATAGATATATAATTAATATCCGGTTCTTCCAATGCTTTCAGATAATGCTCATAGCGATGACGCGCTTCCCTGTCTCCCAAGACAACTTCGCCGAGCAGGTTCACATTCTGTCCGATGCGGCTGTTCCAACGTCCCTCCAAATGTTTTGTCAGCTTGGGGCGCTCTTCCGATATAATAATTTTTTTTGTTTCCGCTCTAAGTTTCTTTTTGAAGATCGGCATGGCAATCGAAGGAAACCAATAGCCGCCCAGCATGTAGAGATGTATCAGGAGACGGTCGAACGCTCCGAAAAAATCGGGAATACCGTAATCCTTTATTAGCTGCCTGACGCGTTTATTCAGTTTGCCGTTGTCGCGAATCTGCGACGATTCGTCTAACATTCTTGATAGAAATGTTTTGTATTCAGGAGTTTGCACTAATGAAGCATATTTTTTTTGCTCTTTTACTTCATCACTACTCAGTTCTTCATCCGCTTTCGCAAGAAATTGTTTTGCCCAGTCATAGACCTCATTTGCAGTTACTGTTATCATAATAAAATCGTTAAAAATAATGCCAAAGATACGTGAAATTTTTGAATTACAAACCGACGAATAAAGATTTTTTCTATCTTTGCATCAAATAATTAATAATTAATTCTTTTCCCTATGAAAAAGTATTTCGTTTTTTTACTATTAGTCGCCTGTGTTGGCTTGCAGGCGCAAAATTTACCCTTTCTGAGAAAACAGGGTACTGCGACACAATTGATTGTCGACGGCAAGCCTTTTATCATGCTTTGCGGTGAAACGAATAATTCTACAGGTTCGCATGCTATACATGCCGAAGAGACATTGAAAGCCCTGCGCGCTAATAATTTCAACGCTGCGCTTGTGGCTGTTTCCTGGGAGATAATTGAGCCGGAGGAAGGAGTGTTTGACTTTAGTTCGGTTGACGAACTGCTACGTAGCGCCCGCCAAAACAATATGAAATTAGGGCTGCTATGGTTCGCTTCCTGGAAAAACGGGTTTTCACCATACGCTCCGGAATGGGTATTGAAGGATATAAACCGGTTTAAACGCGTGAAATCAAAAGAAGGTTATAATACGCGGACACTTAGTCCTTTGTGTATAGCTACACGCGACGCTGATGCGAAGGCTTATACGGAATTGATGCGACACCTGGCTAAAGTTGATAGCGAACACAATACGGTTATCGTGGTACAAATCGAAAATGAAGTGGGTGTATTAAGGCAGACGCGTGATTTCAGCGATGAGGCGAATAAATTATTCAAGTCACAGGCGCCGCCGGAATTGATGAAATATCTTGTAGCAAACAAACGTAAGCTGGAAACGGAGGTAAAAACACCATGGGAAGCGAATGGATCGAAGACTACGGGAACCTGGACGGAGATTTTCGGGGATAACGATGATACGGAAATGTTCTTTATGGCATGGCATTATTCGTTATTTTTAAACCATATTGCAAAACAAGGGAAGCAAACCTATCATATTCCCATGATTGTCAATTGCTGGATGCCTTCGCCAAGGCCGAATCCCGGTAAACCGGGCGCTTATCCCAGTGGCGGTCCGAATTTATCCGTACTGGATATATGGAAAGCCGGCGCTCCCGACATAGATATACTAACACCTGACATCTACGGAATTGACTTTAAAACGCAGGCGGCGAATTTTCACAGGGATGACAATCCGCTATTTATTCCGGAAACAAGTAATACCGAAGGGCCTGCGACATACGTGTTTGCCGAACATGATGCAATCTGTTTTTCCCCCTTTGGAATAGACCGTTCAAGTAACGGCATGGAACGTGAGTACACATTTCTACATCATGTTATGCCACTGATAATAAAGTATCAGGGGACCGGATTAATGCGAGGTATTTATAAAGGCCGCAACGAAGTAGACACTACCGGATGTGAGTTTGCACTCAACAAAGAGGTGAAAGTAAAAATATCCTATCAAGCCGTAAATCGTCGTCCGCCGACAGAATCAGCTCCCCAGCAACCGACGCCGCCATCTTACGGTTTTTTTATCAAAACAGGTGAAAATGAATTTATCGTTGCCGGAATGAATTTATCGGTTTCATGTGAATCACTCAATCCCTCCCGTACACTTTGGCTAAAAAACGCATGGGAGGGGTTCATTGATGAAAAGGGTGAATTTATACCCCAGGGGTTACACAACGGCGACGAAGCCGGATTCTTAAGGGGAGATGACCCATCCCATCGTATCCGGTCGTTACTTTATCCAGCTGATCCCGCTGTCATGAAATTTTCAGTAATTTCTTATGCCAAATAAAATAATTCCTTAGTAATAACGATTGGAATTATTCTTTTTTTATCTACTTTTGCGGCGAAATTAAAAAAATCATTACGAATAAAAACTTTTTTTATGCGACGGATTTTCTTTTTACTTTTGCTAATGATATCTGTATCACCCCCGGTAACAGCAATTTACTTCAAGCATATCAGTGTGGATGACGGGTTAGCGCAGGCATCGGTCATTTCAATTTATCAGGATGAACTCGGCAGGATGTGGTTTGGCACGCATGAAGGGATTAGTTTATACGACGGTAATTCGCTCGTTTCGTTCAAACATTCGGAAGACAGCATCCTTTCGCAGAGAATACCTGTTGGCAATGCAAACGACCCGATTGTGGGTGACCAAAAGGGGAATATCTATTTTCGTTCGGATGCAAAACTGATACATTATGACATCAGGGAAGAACGTTTCACTTGTTTAAAAAGCGAAAATGTCTCGACGGTTTATTGCAAGGACAGCCTTGTTCTCGTCGCCGCATCCGATACCATTTACCGGTGGGACCCAAAAAATAAAACCCTGCACCTGTTTGCAAAAACAAACATACCCGGCAATCAAATCGAAGCGTTTTTTGTCGATTCAAAAAACAGGTTATGGATAGGAGGCCGGCGGGGACTTTATCTGCAAACAGAGGAGATTATCAAAGATGTATTTATTAACGAAATAATGGAAGATTCGCAATCCAACTTATGGATAGCCACCCGGGATGATGGCATGTATAAATACAGCCCGGAGGGAGTTCTCACCGTGTTCAAACACGATCCGGATAATCCCAATACCATCCCAAGCGATCAGGTTCGCTCTTTTACGGAAGATTATGAAGGCAATATCTGGATCGGGACTTTCGCCGGATTATGCCAATATAACCCTAAAACAGGGACATTTATCAACTATCGCAGAACCGATTTGCCCGGTACGCTGAATCATTCATCCGTTTATTCCGTCTATCAGGACAAACAAAATACGATATGGGTCGGCACTTATTACGGCGGCGTACATTATTTCAATCCCGAAACGGAGTTTATCACCTACTATCCGGCAGCAATGCGGCGGCGGAATGATTGCCTGAGCCATTTTTTTGTAGGCCGGATGACCGAGGACAAAAATAATAATATCTGGATTTGTACCGAAGGTGGAGGACTGAATTTTTTCGACCGCAAAGCAAAGATATTCCGCCATTACATGGCCGGCGCCAACGCCAATTCCATCGCACATAATAACCTTAAATGTATCACATACAGTGAGAAACAGGATAAATTATATATTGGCACCCATACGGGCGGGTTATCCGTTTTCGATATTAATAAAGGCGTTTTTCAAAATTTCCGGGACACAAAACCGGAATTTCACCGGATAATCGGTGATGTCATAATCAATACAAGACTTCTCAATGAAGATACGTTGATCATACAAAGCCGGAACGGATTGTTTTGTCTGAATCTAAACAACGGACAGTTAACGCCGCTCTTTGACGAAGAGGACCGCGTCAGAGGCGTCTTGATTATTTATACCGATTCCAAGCAAAATTTATGGATAGCCACCGTCGACGCCATCATTCGGATAAATATGAATAATAAGGAGCGGATGATTTTAAACAAAACGGAGTACGGATACGGGTCTTTCGCCACGACCTGTTTTTTTGAAGACCGTAAGGGACGCCTTTTTTTGGGCACTATCGGCTCCGGATTATATCAGTTTGATGAAGACGCAGGCAGGTTTATCAGTTTTACGGCAGAAAAAAACATGCTTTTGAGCAACTATTGTTATGACATCGTACAAACAGAGCAGGATGAGCTTGTTATATTGAGTGACAAAGGATTATCATTCCTCAACGTTGAGGAGGGAAAGCTGAGAACCATTAATCGCAACGCGCTTTTTCTGTCGAGTATTAATTATGGCTGCGGACTTTTAGTCTGCCGGAACGGAGAAATTTTTGCAGGCGGTAATGGGGGTTTAATCTCTTTCTTTGAACAGGATATCTTTAATAAAAACAAAGACTATGAACTGTATTACTCATCGCTGTCGGTCAACGAAGTGAAGGTCACACCATTAGACAAAACAAAAATACTCAGACAGGCGCTCCCCTTTACAAATAAAATCATTCTCAATCACCGCCAGGATAACCTGAATATCACATTCGCTTCCAACAATTATATCCACACACGCACGAAAGAGCAATATGAGTATTTTTTAGAAGGGTTTGATAACAAATGGATTACAGGTAATAATGTCATTTATACCAACCTGCCGCCCGGAAAATATAAATTGGCTGTCAGGGAAAAAACAACCGACCCGCTTGTCACTGCAAAAACGATCACATTGGATATTGTCATTCGACATGCCTGGTATGCCAATCCGGTTGCATATATCATCTATGGTTCGATAATATACTTTATCTTATATTATATTATCCGGATCAGAAAAGCCCGGTTTCACCTGAGAACATCGCTTGATGCGGAACGTAAGGAAAAGGAGCAAATAGAACAGCTAAACCAGGCTAAATTACAGTTTTTCTCGAATATCTCGCACGAGTTCAATACGCCGTTGACCTTAATCGCCGCTCAAATCGAACGCCTGCTGAACGGCCATGCCATTTCGCCCTTCGTTTATAATAAATTACTGAAAATAAATAAACACGCGCTTTACATGCGAAACCTGATCGGCGAATTGCTTGATTTCCGGAAATTAGAACAAGGACATATTTCCCTGAAAGTGAAAGAAATGAATATCATCCCCTTCCTGAAAGAAATCTATTATTCTTTCTATGAATTGTCCGTAACACGAAACATCGCCTATAAGATTGAAGCCAACGGAGCGGACGACATTTCATGCTGGTTTGATACGAAACAATTACAAAAAGTATTTTACAACCTCCTTTCAAATGCCTTTAAATTTACGAAACCCAATGATACCATCGAATTATCCATCAGAGAAGACGCTGAAACAATTATCATTAGCGTGATTGATAGCGGAACAGGTATTGACGAAAAAGATATTCACAAGATTTTTGACCGCTTTTACCAAACGGATACATCCGGTCAAATTTCGAACATTTCTCCCAGCTTCGGTATCGGTCTGTCGTTGTCGAAAGGAATCATAGCTTTACACCACGGAACCATCTCTGTCGAAAGTAAACCTTTGTATGGCAGCGTGTTTACTGTCAGATTGAAAAAAGGAAACAGTCATTTTGATTCCAACGTTATTACGAGGCCTCTCTTTTTCAGAACGGAAAAAACAGAAGCAATCCGGGATTGTCCCTCTTGCAACGACGTTACCGACAGGACTTTAGAAATCCCTGTTATGCCCGAAGGCCAAAAAGATATCATTGTATCCGGCAATCCGAAAAGTGTCGTGTTATTAATCGAAGACAACGAAGAATTGCTGCAAATATTAGAAGAGATAACAAAACCTTTCTATCAGGTCTTTTCGGCGCATAACGGGGAGGAAGGGTTGGATATTGCCCGCAAAGAGAAGCCGGACTTGATTATAAGCGACATTTTGATGCCCGGCATGTCAGGTACCGAATTGTGCGTTACCGTGAAAAATGATTTCGAGACCTGCCATATTCCTGTCATCCTGCTTACGGCGCTTTCGTCAGTCGAACATCAAATCCACGGACTTCAACACGGAGCAGACGATTATATCACGAAACCTTTCGATGAAAAAACACTGCTGACAAGATGTAATAATCTTATACGTAACCGGTTACTGATAAAAAACAAGTTCAATCGCAATACCGATTTTGATATACAAACGATCTCAAACAACCCGATTGATCAAAAATTTTTAGATACCATAAACCGGATTGTCGAAACGAATTTCGACAACCCGGATTTTAATATTAATCAGTTAGCCGGCGCGTTAAACCTGAGCCGTAGTTCGTTATATGCCAAGTTCGAAGCCCTGACAGGCATGAAGCCAAACGAATACGTAATACTCCGGAAATTGAAAAAAGCATCCGAATTTTTAAAAAATAATCCCGACATGATTATTTCCGAGATAGCCGACAGGCTTGGCTTCGGTTCGCCCCGGTATTTCAGCCGTTGCTTCAAAAACCAATTCGGCGTCTCACCGGCTGACTTCAGGAAAAAGACCGTCGCTAAGCCGCTCGATTAAAAAAACCGGGACGTCCTGTTGGGGCGTCCCGGCAATCGCAATACAATAAAATTTAGGTGGTTTGAAAAATGGTATTTGATTACCTTATTATTCAGGTGGTTTATAAAAATGAAATTTGAAAAGTGTATCAAAGCAATTATTCTAAAACGGTTTTCAGCACACAGACGACGCGGATTCACGCAAGTGTTTTTATTTGGTGATTTTCTTATACATGATTTTTATCAGGTGATTTTTTAACTTATAAATTTGTATATGTTTATGTTTACCTAAAACAATCTTTATCATCTGTGTGCATAAAAACCTTTAAACTGTATATTAATGTTAGTTCTTGCGGTTACTTCGGTTTCCACAGTACTATTCCCTATGGTTGTTCCTTTTACTATGTGACAAAAGTCAAAGATCTCAAATAGAAATTCGGTGCAAAAGTATTTGCATTATTATTCATGGACAGGATAAAATAATTCATTTAACAGGCACAAATTGTCCATGACCGTTTTATTAACTAAAAAACGGTCGTATTTCCACCCTAAAAGGTGAAAATAAACTTCCTGTACTGAAATAAATCGATGGGAGGGTTCAACAACATACACTAACGACGATACACCAATCGCCGTTGGAACTGAAACCCTTCTAATAGTGGTCGCATCACCGGGATTTCATAACACCATCATAGGTGGCTTTACGTAATGTACCCGCTTCGTCGTCGCCATTGTAATCCCAATACATCGCTCCCAACATACCTTTTTGTTTCAACCATTTACATTTGATAGCGATTGATCTTGGCGTTTCAAAAGTCAGGACAAATTTACCATTGGCATCTACCCAGTAAGGAACCTGAGCTTTTTCATCCCATTTTTCTTCAAAACCTTCCAACCCCACAATCCTTCTATTCGCGACAATTCCAAGCGCACCGCTTTTATTGATAAGGTTTTTGTAATCAATATTCGGGGGGATAATATCTGTTCCGCGTCCGAAAAAAGGAATACCTAATGTTAATTTATGGATGGTAATTCCGGCTTCTACATGTCTGTCAACAGATTCTACACATGAAAGAGTTGATAATTCCGAGGGTTGGAAAGCGGCATGATGATAGGGTGGTCTACCCATATCATACGTCATGATATTAATGAAATCAATGTATGGTTCAACAGCTTTAAAATCAACAAATTTTGCGCTTGCAATCGAAGCGAAAGTCAACAACTTGTCTTTACCAATAGCATGACGTATGTCTCTCATTAACAGGGTGAAATTTTCCGTATCCTCAGGTGAAGATGAAATGCCGGCAGCGGCGCTGGTCGGATACTCCCAATCCATGTCGATGCCATCTAATCCAAATTCCTGAATAACCCTCCGGCAATCGGCGGCAAAAGCCAAACGATTAGCTTCGTCGGCAGCCATTTCACTGAAACGACCGCTTCCCCAACCGCCTATCGACAGCAAAACCTTAAGGTTAGGCTTTTGTTTCTTCAATTTGACAATGGACAGTAAACGGTCTTCATTCGTAGCGCGACCATCATTGTTTCGTGATAGATTGTTGATCATAACCCCATTAAAAGTTTCATTCACATGAGCGAAAGCATAATTGATATGCGTTACATAATTGGGATCCGGCATTACAGTAGACCATGAGGTGACATAAGCAAGTACTACGGAATCGGATTGTCGGGAACAACCCACAATGATTACTGCCAGCATGACAGCAAACTGTAATTTTAAAAACTTCATCATTTTATTTTTTCTTTAGAGTTTCATAATGTTAGGATTATAAATAATGATTCAGAACATACTTGTTGAACCAATTTGGTAATTTTTTCAAATCGACATGTAGTATCAGGAAGGATTCATCTTTTTTTTCAGCTAATAATGTTAATGTTTCTCCTGAGTTATCAAACAAATATGATTTGTCACAGGCTAATATATGATACTTCTTAGAAAATTCTTCAAACAGCGTACTTTTCCCTGAACCGTTCGGGCCTGCAAAGACGCGTAGTCTTTTTGTCATTGTTTTTTGCATAAGACTGTTCCCTTTTTTATTCCCTTTACTTTCAAAGGTTCGGTTTCTAATTTTCTAATAATTTTTTCTTCGCCGTCCGGCAGGATTTCGATAATCTCATTATTGCGGATAATTTTAACAGTTAGACCCAATGCTCTGGATTCTCTCAACGCTTTATCAGATCCAGCTTTTGCTAATTTCCGGAGTTCCTTAATGTCCTCCGTTTCGGATTTTTTAGAAGTATTATTTCGTTTCATACGATAATCAATTATTAATAAATATCCAACAAAAGTACATCTTTTTTCGTCAAAACAAAAAAAAATTCAAAAATTTGCTAACTTTGCAGAAAATAAAATGATTATGGAAGATAAAATGGTTGAATTAAGGCGGTTTACGCTTGTATCGGAAGCGGAAATACTGGCAAACCTGTTAAAATCGGAAGGTGTTGATTGTTATGTCCGCGATTGTTTCATTAACCAAATTTACAGCGGCGTTGATTTTGGAGGAGTAAAAATCGAACTGTTGGAAAAAGACTTGCAGCGCGCTACAGAAATAATGAAAGCTTTCGGGTATGGGGAAGAAAAGGGGGAAAAGGATGAAAAGGATGAAGGGGATGAAGGGGATGAAAGGGAAATCGGGGAAGAAGGGGAAGAAAAGGAAGAAGGGGAAGCTGGGGAAAACACTTTGGCTGAATATGAACGAAATAAAGCAAAACTTTCAAGGACAATGACTATGATAAGCATCCTCATTGTCATTTTGGTCGTGACTCTAATTATCCTGAATCAGTATTTTAACGGGTGACAATACCCACACCCCGTCATGGCGAAGCAATCCAGATGCAAATCAAGCCTCTGGATTGCTTCATGCCTTACAATAACGGGGGAACTACTTAGTCTTCGCTTTGTGAATCGGCGTATTCTTTCAGCAGTTTGTCCTGGACATCGGACGGTACTAACTCATACGATGCAAATCGCATCGTAAATGAGGCGCGACCGCCGGAAATGGAACTCAATGAAGTGGAATAACTTGCCATCTCTTTTAGCGGCACTTTGGCCATGATCTTTTCATAGCCTTTTTCGCTGTTCATGCCCATGATAATGGCGCGTCTACCCTGCAGATCGCCCATCACATCACCCATAAAATCGGCCGGGACAAGCACTTCCACATCATAGATAGGTTCCAGAATCTTCGGACCGGCTTCCTTAAACGCCTTACTGAACGCATTGCGTCCGGCAAGCATAAATGATATCTCGTTGCTGTCGACCGTGTGCATCTTTCCGTCATATACGCATACACGCACGTCGCGTGCATACGAACCGGTTAGCGGCCCCTGCTCCATACGCGCCATGATCCCTTTCAGAATAGCCGGCATAAAACGGGCGTCAATCGAACCGCCTACAATGCAACTGACGTATACCAACTTTCCGCCCCATTCCAATTCGATGACCTGCGTATCACGCACACTCATCTTATATTCCTGACTACCAAAACGATATACGGTCGGGAGCGGCATATCTTCTGTATAAGGCTCGATGATCAGATGCACCTCGCCAAACTGGCCGGCGCCGCCCGATTGTTTTTTATGGCGGTAGTCTGCGCGCGAAGTCTTCGTTATCGTTTCGCGATACGGGATTTTCGGCTCTATAAATTCGGTTTGCAACTTATCGCTATTTTCCAACCGCCACTTCATGGTGCGTAAGTGAAATTCTCCCTGCCCCGAAACAATGGTTTGTTTCAATTCCTTCGACTGCTCTATCAGCCAGGTCGGGTCTTCTTCGTGCATCCGGTACAACACTTCGGATAGTTTCTCCGCATCCGATTCATTGACTGCTTTGATAGCGCGACGATATTTCGGGTCGGGATAACGAATGTAGGCAAATTTATTGTCATATCCTTTGCTGTTTAATGTATTACACAAACGGATATCTTTCAGTTTGACGGTAGCGCCGATATCGCCGGCTACTAATTCCGGGATTTCGGTGCGTGTCTGACCCGCTACCACAAACAACTGGGAGATACGCTCTTTCGAGCCCCGGTCGGCATTTTGCAGGTCATCGCCTGATTTAACTTTTCCGGAAATAACCTTAAAGAAGTTCACCTGACCGATATGCGGTTCAAGTGTTGTCTTAAAGAAAAACAGGTTAGTCGGCCCTTCCGGGTCTGTGGCTATTTCTTTTCCATCGGTCGTCACCCAGGCCGGCATTTTTGCGGCTGTCGGCGCCACATTTCCGAGGAACTCCAGCGCCCGGCTCACACCCATCGCCCGGTCGGCGCAAGCGCATACTACCGGAAACATACCGCGCACAATAAGTCCCGCCCGTATTCCTGTGCGTATTTCGTCTTCCGTCAACGTATCCTGGTCGAAGAATTTTTCCATCAACTCATCATCATGCTCAGCCGCAGCCTCAATCAACTGATGATGCAAATCCTCCGCTTTGGCCATCTCGGACGCCGGGATATCCAATATTTCGGGAGCGCCTCCTTCGGGTTTCCAACGGTACATCTTCATTTTAAGTACGTCAATCACAGCGTTAAACGACGGTCCGCTTGTCACAGGATATTGAATCTGAATCACTTTATTTCCATAGTTCTCTTTTAACTGCGAAACAACGGAATCAAAATCCGCCTTATCGTTATCAAGGAAATTAACGAGAAATACCACCGGTTTGTGAAACTGTTCCGTAAAACGAAACTGATTGATTGTCCCTACTTCTACGCCGTATTGCGCATTAATAACCATCAACGCCGTCTCAGTCACGTTCATGGCCGAAACAGCCCCGCCGATAAAGTCGTCGGAGCCGGAACAGTCGATAAAATTCAACTTCTTCCCGTTATACTCGATACTAAAAACGGTAGAAAAAACCGTATAACCATACTCTTTTTCTACCTGTAAATAATCGCAAACCGTTGAACCGGCTTTAATTGAACCACGACGTTTTATTGCACCACCCTCGTAAAGCATTGCTTCTGCAAGGGTGGTTTTCCCGGCGCCGGAATTTCCCAGAATGGAGATATTCCTGATTTCATTTGTCTGATAAACTTTCATTACTTTTCAGAATTAATTATTAATAATTGTAAATTTTTTTCAGTAAAACCGCGCAAGATACGTATTATTTGTGAAACAGAAGTATTTATTGAATATGTTTTATAACTATGTTTTACAGCATATATCAAAAAACAGCTCTTATATACGTATCGGATATTATTTTATTGCTATCTTTGCACCCGGAACAATAACATTTTGTAATCACTATCCCGAAATTTATCAATTATTACAACGTAAAAATTAAAATATTATTATTCATTTTTTAGAGTATCAACATGAAAACCGAACAATTAGTAGCTTCATTGGAAGCAAAGCATCCCGGAGAGAAAGAGTACATGCAGGCTGTGAAAGAAGTACTGCTTAGTATTGAAGACGTTTATAATGCGCATCCGGAGTTTGAGAAAGCAAAAATTATCGAACGGTTGGTTGAGCCAGACCGTATCTTTACGTTTCGTGTGCCCTGGGTCGACGACAAAGGCGAAGTACACGTGAACCTCGGCTATCGCGTACAGTTTAATAATGCCATCGGGCCGTACAAGGGTGGTTTACGCTTTCATGCGTCCGTCAACCTGTCTATCCTGAAATTTCTCGGTTTCGAGCAGACATTTAAAAATGCGCTGACGACGCTTCCGATGGGCGGCGGCAAAGGTGGTTCCGATTTCTCAATCACCGGCCGAAGCGACGGCGAAGTAATGCGTTTCTGCCAATCCTATATGACGGAATTATGGCATAACATAGGTCCCGATACTGACGTCCCTGCCGGCGACATCGGCGTGGGAGCGCGTGAGATAGGCTACCTCTACGGTATGTACAAGAAATTAGCCCGCGAAAACACCGGCACCTTTACCGGAAAAGGACTTGAGTATGGCGGTTCAATCCTGCGACCCGAAGCAACCGGGTTCGGAGGACTCTATTTCGTCAACCAGATGCTTGACAACCAGGGAATTGACATCAAAGGTAAAACAATCGCCTTGTCGGGGTTCGGCAATGTAGCCTGGGGCGCCGCCCTGAAAGCGACCGAATTAGGCGCAAAAGTAGTAACCATTTCGGGTCCTGACGGATATATCTACGACCCCGACGGCATATCGGGCGACAAGATAGATTACTTGCTCACACTAAGGTCTTCAGGCGAAGATATCGTCGCTCCTTACGCAGATGAATACAGCAGCGCCACCTTCTTTGCCGGAAAACGCCCCTGGGAACAAAAAGTAGACATAGCGCTACCCTGCGCCACTCAAAACGAGTTGAACGAAGGCGACGCTCAGCAATTAATCGACAACGGAACGCTTTGTGTAGCCGAAATCTCTAACATGGGTTGTACCGCCGAGGCGGTCGACTTATTTGTACATAACAAAATGTTGTTCGCTCCGGGCAAAGCAGTCAACGCAGGAGGTGTTGCTACATCCGGTCTTGAAATGACCCAAAACGCAATGCACATTTCTTGGGCGCCCGATGAAGTCGACGGCCGCCTCCGCCAGATCATGAGCAATATCCACAACCAATGTGTAGCGCACGGAACGCAAGACGGCTATATCAACTACGTGAAAGGCGCCAACATCGCCGGCTTCATGAAAGTAGCCCGCGCCATGATCGCCCAAGGAGTTGTTTGAGTTCACCCTTTCACCCTTGACGGGTTTTTTTCGACATAATCCTTCCAGTTCGAAATAGACTTTTCAAACTTTGGTCGGCTTGTGTCTAAATAGTGACAAAAAGCTGCGGCTAAACCGTCTGTTGCGTCAAATTGGGGAAGCATATAGTTGTCCGGGATGTGCAACATGCGTTGCAACATCCCGGCAACTTGTTCTTTGGAAGCCTTACCGTTTCCGGTGATAGCCATTTTAATCTTTAACGGTGCATATTCGCTGATAGGAATATCCTTGTTTAGCGCTGCCGCCATGGCAACACCCTGAGCGCGTCCGAGTTTCAACATGCTCTGAACATTCTTTCCGAAAAAAGGCGCTTCAATTGCAAGTACATCCGGATGATATGAATCAATCAACTGTACCACACGGTCGAAAATATGCCTCAAACGAAGGTAATGGTTATCATATTTATCCAATTTCAATACCCCCATTGTCTCGAGGCGAGGCTTATTATTCGAGACAAACAATACCCCGTACCCCATAATGATCGTACCAGGGTCTATACCTAAAATAATTAATTCCTTATTCATATCAAATTTTTGCAAAGGTAGTGCAAGTTGCGAGAAGCACAAAAGTTTTTTTGCTAAAATTTGGCGGTTCGGTTTTTTATTACGTAATTTGCGCAACGTAACTTATGTAACGTGATTTATGAAATGATATTTTTATTACTTATAATATGAAAAATAATCCTTTTCTGATTACAGGTTATCATAGTCCGGCGTATTTTTGCGACCGTAAGACGGAATGAGAAGCTTATACATGAACTTGTCGAAACAGGATTTGAAGTCCGGTTAGCGGAAAAATACGAGGACAACTGTTTGAAATAGAGCTAAATTAAAATAAACACTTCTTTTTCTGTTGGATATTATTTTTTTTGGTACTTTTGCATCTGATTACTATCGAAGACATAATAGGAAAACATATGGTTAATAAAAATTATATAGTTGATATATTGTTACTTACAATCTTATGCTGTTCATGCTCTCAATTAGAGAAGGAAAAGTATGTGATTGGATTCTCTCAGTGCATGACCGATGATATTTGGCGACAAAACATGATCAGTGAAATGAAAATCGAAGCTAACCAGTATGACAATCTGATACTTTTGATTGAGGATGCAGCTTATGACAGTGACCTTCAATCAAGTCAAATTGAAAAACTGATTGAAATGGGTGTTGATGTTTTGATAATTTCTCCCAATGAGTCAGCTCCAATTACCCCTTCAGCCGAAAAGGCATACCGAGCGGGGATTCCCTTAATCATCATTGACAGGAATATTGAATCGGAAATGTACACTACTTACATCGGCGCAGACAATTATGCAATAGGGAGGATAGTTGCAGATTATGTTACCAAATTATTAGATGGGAACGGTAACATACTTGAAATAATGGGTGCGGAAGAATCGTCACCGGCAAGGGAACGACATCAAGGATTTATGGAGTATATCAGTGAGAAACCGGAGATAGAAGTGGAATCAATTGACGGAAAATGGCGATTTGATTCAACCTATACCAAAGTTAGCCGGATGGACATTAACCGTTACGACCTGGTCTTCGGACATAACGATATGATGGCGCTTGGTGCGCGTCAAGCGATTTCAGAAAATAATGAGGAAAAATTACTATTTCTCAAATTTGTAGGGATAGATGCATCGGTAGGCGAGGGTGCCGGATTGGAAGCCGTTGCCAATGAAAAACTTACCGCTTCATTCCTGTATCCTACAGGTGGCGATGTTGCTATAAAGATAGCAATGAAAATCTTACAAGGCGAACCGGTTCAGAAACGTTATACCCTAAATACCGGAATTATCGACCAAAGCAATGCAAGGACCTTGTTGTTGCAGTCAGAAAAGATACTTGATTATCAACGAAAAATAGATTATATTCAGGAAAAACTCTCAATAATCAGTTTACGTTACAATACGCAAAAAACACTTCAATTAGTAAACATGCTAATAATGATATTGTTTCTTGTAATACTAGTCGTTACTTTTATTTCCTATTTATATGTTAAAAGAACAAATAATAAATTGTCGCTTAAAAACAGTTTTATTGAACAACAACGTGAAGAACTGGCTAAAGCCAACAAACACATAGAGGAAATAACAGCACAGAAGTTACAATTTTTCACTAATGTATCACACGAAGTTAAAACACCGCTGACACTTATTATTACTTCTGTAGACAGCCTCATGCATTACGATTTTTCTGTCGAACAGGGAAATGAATTGAAGATAATCCGGAAAAATTCAAGTAGATTGTTACGTGTAATAAACCAAATACTTGATTTCAGGAAAGTAGAGAACGCCAAAATGGCTATGAATGTGCAATCTGTTGAAATCGTAACATTTACAGCTGAGGTAAAGTCATATTTTGACAACCTGGCTCAAACCAAAAGTATTACCTATACTTTTCATTCGGATATCTTGGAACAACAAATATTCATGGATACGGACATGATTGAAAAAGCTTTGGTAAATCTTATTTCCAATGCGTTTAAATTCAACAAAAAAGGCGGAATTGTTGAGGTGAAGTTGCAAGACCGTAACGACCGTATCCTGTTATCGGTCTGCGATACGGGAACAGGCATTAGTGAGGAAGACCAGCAATACATCTTTAGTCGTTTTTTCAGGGGAAAAGAAAAGCATGTTAGCGGAACAGGTATTGGCCTGAACTTGACGCGGGAGTTTATTCTCCTGCATGATGGCGAAATATATTTCGAAAGTGAATATGGGAAGGGGAGTTGTTTCAGTTTTGAGTTGTTGAAAGGAGTAGAACATTTTAACGCCATAAAAATTTCCACCACAAATGATACTGACCCCTCCGGTTTGATTGAAATTAGCCTGCAGGAATCCGAAGAAGCATTTGGTAAATGTTATGAAGGCAATCTGTTAGTAGTAGAGGACGATCCGGATTTAAGGTATTACCTGCAAAAGGAGCTTGAAAAAAATTTCGTTGTGATGACAGCATCCAATGGAAAGGAAGCCTTAGTAATATTGGAAAGAGAGGAAATATATATTGTTTTAAGTGATGTATTAATGCCTGGTATGAATGGGTTCGAATTGTGTGCATGTATCAAAAGTAACGTCCAATACAGTCATATCGCCGTTGTGTTATTAACCGCTCTTTCAGACGAAAAACAACAAATGTACGGACTATCAATCGGTGCGGATGATTACATACAAAAACCTTTCAACATATCGTATGTACGCATGAAAATAATTCGGCTATTGGAAAGCCGTCGTAAACTCCGGGACATTTTTATACAACAATTCAGGCAAACAGTTCCTTTAGCTATGGTTGTAGAAACAGCTGACGACCTGTTTATTAAACGGTTGCTTAACCTTATGGAAAAGCACTACGATAATCCGGATTTTAATGTAGAGAAGGCAAGCAAGGAACTCGGGTTATCAAGGGTACATTTATTCCGCAAACTTAGCGCTATAACCGGAGAAACGCCCACTAATTTTCTTAAAAGTTTCCGTTTAAGGAAATCAATTGAATTGTTACAAGCTAAAAAATTCAATATCAGCGAGATTTCTTATGCTTGCGGTTTTTCTTCTCCGGCCTATTTCACCAAATGTTTCCGCGATACATTCGGGAAAACGCCCCGAGCGTTCTCAGAAAAATGATGGTAGTATATCCCATAGTATTACGCCTATACCAATGACTATGTGTTTCCCCATATCACTTATAGTTCTTAATTATTTATCCGTTGATTTTTTCAATCCCATTTCAAGTTCGATCTGTTCCAACGATTTCCCTTTGGTTTCGGTAATAAACAGTTTAATAAATAAAAACGCCATGACGCTAAAAATGCCAAAGATGCAGAATAAGACTGCGCCTCCATACGCATTGAGCAACCAGGGTGAAAATTGCACAGTGAGAAAGGTACATCCCCAACTGACGGCAGTTGAGAAAGACATAGCTGTGCCGCGAACACGATTCGGATATATCTCGGAGATCACTACCCACATGACAGGTGATAATGATGCTGCAAAGAAAGCAATATAGAGCAACAACGAAACTAATACGCCTATGTTACTTCCATCAGCGGTAAACGACCAGGTAAGAAATGCCAGCGACAGAGACATGCCACCCGTGCCCCACAACAAGAGCGTTTTTCGTCCGAGACGGTCGACTAACCATAATGCAATGATAGTAAATGCAAAATTAATAAGACCTACCAGCATTGATTGAAGTAATGCGGTATCGCCTCCCACGCCTGTTTGCCCGAATATTACTGGCGCATAGTTCACAACTGCATTAATACCTGTAATTTGCTGAAGAGCTGCCAATAATGTGCCTATCAATACTACTTTTCCCATCCTTCCACGAAACAGTTCGGAATAGGACACCTTCTTCTTTTTTTGTTCGGAATGCGTCTTGATGTTTTTGATTTCTTCGGAAATATCATCCTGTCGCAGTTTCTTCAAAATCTGTGTGGCTTCGTCAATTTTTCCAAGCGCTATCAACCATCGGGGACTTTCCGGAAATTTTGTTGTCAGCATTAAAAGAAAAAACAGGCTGAATATGAATGGAAATCCTAGCATATATCGCCATCCATCAGCTAACTCAATAAAAAAATAATCAACTGTATATGCCAACAGGATGCCTGTAACAATGGCAAACTGGTTGTAAGAAACCAACATACCGCGGGATTTGACAGGAGCTATTTCGGAGATATACATGGGCGAAATGACCGACACCGCGCCGATGCCAAGTCCGGCGATGACACGGAATATAATTAAAAACCAGTGGGATTGCGCTAAGGCACAACCGGCAGCCGATACAATAAACAGACATGCTGTGGTAATCAATAGCTTCTTGCGGCCAAACTTATCGGCTAACAATCCGGCTGTCAGAGAGCCAGCCAAGCATCCCAACATGAGTGAACTAACTACCATGCCGATTGATGAATCGGAAAGGTTAAAAAAATCACTGATAGAATTGACGGCTCCGGAAATGCCCGCCATATTCAATCCAAAGAGAAGACCTCCGGTTACGGCAACAAAAGTACACCAAAATAAATATCTATTATTCATCAGTATTAAAGATCATAAAAAGTGTTACCAGATGGACTTTAAGGGATATACTTCCAGGTTCCTTATTTCGATATTATTACCACGGAACCGAAATCCTTCCGTGTTATTTTCACGTGCTCTCCGTTCCATCGAATAGGAATAAGCACCGTTGTTGACAAATACCTCCACCGATGTTTTGTCTATAAAAATATCGGCGGTAATCTCCATACTCGTCCTGTCGTCAGGCGAAAAAAACACATGGTTTATTTGGTTGTGATTCATATCGTAATTAATCAGTTCCTGTCCGTTGAGGTATAGTCCGGCTGAGGTGGCGTGCGATAATTTAAAAGTTGTTTTTATCCGCAGGTAATCTTTTCCATTATATTGTACTAACAAGTCATTGGCTTGTCGAGCTGTCAGCAACGACCATTTCTGTCCCTGTTCCTGAAGAACGTCCACCTCTTTCGCCGGTTCGCTGAACATGCGGATTCCTTCACTGGTAGTTTTCAGGGTCAGTACGGTAGGTAAAAGCATCAAACTGTTGAACGGCATACCGGGATGCTGAATACGACCCCAACCTATTTGTATCCTGCGTCCGTCGGATGCAGGAATATTAGTAAACGTCTGAGCGGCATAAATAGAACCGGTGGTGTAATAATACTTCCCATGTTCGGGTGTAAATTTCCTTCCATCAAAACTTCCAATCATATAAGTTCCGGAAGCTCCGTACATCACCCATTTAGTGTTAGCCGGATTACTGTCGACCGGCAGTTCGAAAAGTTCGGGACATTCCCAGAAACCGGTAGTATGGCTTTCATATTTCCAATCTTTCAGATTTAAGGATGTATAGATGGAATGACCGTCGCGTTCATTGAGCGCCATCACCCAATGTTTACCCGGTTGATACCAGAACACTTTCGGATCGCGTGTATCCTTGCTGTTCCATTTTTCTTTTGAATCGATTACCGGATTACCCTCATATTTTGTCCACGTTCGCCCTTTGTCTAAACTGTAAGCTATACATTGTATCTGTCTGTCGGAATTATCGGCTGTAAAGATAGCAACCATCGGTGGGATATTCCCTTTGCCGAAACCCGATGTGTTTTCGTAATCTATCACAGCGGAACCGGAAAACATGGTTCCCAGCCGGTCTGGATACAAGGCTAACGACAATTCTTCCCAATGGATCAGATCACGACTTACGGCATGTCCCCAATGCATATTACCCCATTCACGCTCGTAAGGGTTATGTTGATAGAATAGATGATACTCGCCGTCGTAAAAAACCAACCCATTCGGATCATTTTTCCATCCCCGCCGCGTAGTAAAATGAAATTGCGGCCGGTTGGCTTCTTTGTACATCATTTGTTGTCCCTCGATGGCGTCGTCCTGGTATATAATACTCAATCCGGCCTGATCGCCTTTGTAACTAATAGTAACAGTTTGCCCTTTGAGCATAGTCATATCACAAAACACCCAATATTCGGGGTTGTCCGAAAGCCGGATATCAAAAGTCCGTTCCTTTTTTCCATTAACCATGAAGGTCATTTCTGCACGTTCCACCTGGTGTGATACCGGTAAGTTTAAATACCTTTTGGAGATTTTCAAAGTAATATCGGTTGCAAGTGTAGCCGGCAGAATAGCTATTGATAAGCATAGTATAATGATAAGTTTGTTCATTTCTTTACGGTTATAATTATAATATTATTGCTGCCTGTCGGTTTTTTTACCCGACAGGCAGCAAATTGATTAATCAACAGGCCATCCATAATTTTGTTTATACAATTTTTTACTGAAATTTATTTGAGCCAAAGGAATAGGGAAATATTCATCGCGATTCTTCGTAAATACAGCATCACGGAGATACGCCCTTCGGGTTTTTTCCACAACTAAATAATCGTTCACATACTCTTCGGCAATACCCCAACGCACAAGGTCAAAAAACCGAAATCCTTCCATAGCAAATTCCATCCTTCTTTCCCAACGTAATGCGTTGCGAGCGAACTCTTGTGTCCATGTACAATTGACTCCATCCTCATATAAACTAATGTAGAATCTGCCAGTAGGATCGCCATTTTCATTTATCAACATCGCCGTACTATTCTTTGCGCGCTCGCGAATACTATTGATGACGGGCAATGCTTCCGTATGACGGCCAAGTTCAATTAACGCTTCAGCTTTCCATAATAATGCATCATCATAACGGATCACATCGCGGTTTTTGGCGCTCGACATGAAGGGATTGAATTTATGAAAACACGGACAGTCATAAATTACGACTTCCTTGAGCGACATAAACGGACCGTAAGTTTCAGGTTGACGGTTCCAGTTTTCCTGGAAAAGGAATGAGGAACGGTATTTGTAGGGAAGCCCGGGTATAGCTACGGTATGCATCAGTCTTGGGTCAATATTATTGTTGTTCATATCATCCGGAGTTTCGATATTGACGTTGTTAAAACCATCAAACATCGGTAGTCCACTGGCATCCGTCTTGAACGAATTGACTAAATGCTGTGAAGGCTGATGAAAACCGCAACATCCATATTCAGAATTCATTGGATAGTTCAGCATTGCGCCCATATCCAAACGTCCATGAAGGGTACCGTCATTGAGTGAACATTGAATGGCAAAAATGGATTCCGGTCCGTTTTCAAATTCACAAAGAAAGTTGTAGGCAAAGTCGGTCGAAAGGGAATATTTTGCGCCGAGTTCATTCACTAAACTTACTACTTCTTCGAGTTTGGAGGTGTTGATTGAAATGACATTATTTCTCTCGTCCTGTTCATAAGCGGCATATAAAAGGGTTTTGGCTAAGTATGCTTTTGCCCAGAACTTGTTGGCGCGACCTATGTCGCCATTGAAGTCAGGGAGATTGGTTGCACAAAACCGGAATTCCTCGATGATTTTCTCCCACATTTCCTTACTGCTGTATTCATCGTTTGACACATTGATATACTGTTCTGCTGGAATTGATTCATCAACCCACACAATCTTGTTGAAAAGGATTTTGAGTTCAAATAAACAGTGCGCTCTCAGGAAACGCATTTCGGCCATTCGTGTCTGTTTCAGAGGATATTCCGCATCAGTCAATTTGTTGATGCATTTCAATGCGTTGTTAATGCGTGAAATGGCGCAGTATTCACGGTACCATTTTACGTCAATCACCCCTAAATCAATACGCATGGTAACGAATGTTTCAAAATTATTCCAGTCACCCATGTCGCCTGTTCCGGCTCCTCCCTTATACGCATCTTCACTCCGCAAATCGCCATAAGGCCATAAACTGTTCATCCCATCGCGAAAATGGTCGTTACCCATTATTGAATAGGCTGCTATTATTAATTTTTCGGCATCATCAACCGAAACTAATTGATCATCGCCTAATGAACCCCTGGGGTTTTCATTCAGGAACGATTCGCAGGAAATCAGCATCAATATGATACCGAACAAACCTATAAATTTTAAGTTATTTTTCATTGTTAATTTTTTTAAAATGTTGCACTAATACCAAAAGTAACCGAAAACGGGATGGGATAGCCCGAACCCGGTGTTTCCGGGTCTACACCGGTATACTTGTCGTCACCCCAACTTTTCTTGAACTTGAGCAGATTTTCACCTAACACAAAAATACGAGCGCCTTGCATAAATAAACTATTACTGATTTTTGAAGGCAAGGAATAACTGACTTCCAATGTACGCAATTTAAAATAGGAAGAACTCTCTATATAGTAAGTAGACAATCGTTGTTCATTATTGCGATCGTTAGCCGATAACATAGGTATGGTTGAACTCGTATTTACAGGCGTCCACGCTTCCAGCGTTCGTTTCCCGTAGTTCTCGCCTCCAAACATACTGATAAAATCTGTAAACTGTTTTGCGTCATTGTTTAGTTTTCCGCCATATAATCCATTCCAGAACATACTAAAATCCAATTGTTTATAGGTTAGTGAAAAATTCAACCCATACATGAATTTCGGGTCGGTTACTCCTAACCAGGTTCGGTCTCTGTCGTTGATAGTGTTGATATCGCCAGTCTCTTGCGAATCAAAAACATTCTTGTAACGGATACGACCTATTCCTTTTCCTGTCTGAACGGCATGATTATCCACTTCCTGTTGATTCTGAAATATCCCATCAGCTACATATCCGAAGATTGAATTGCGCGGACGACCTAAAATAGTCTGGTCTACGCCATTACCAGGATAAGAGTTGATAACGTCTTCGGGCAATTTTACAACCTTGTTACGATACCCGGATATGTTTCCTGTGACATTGAAATGCCAATCGTTGCCGATGGTTTCATTGTACGATAGTAAGACTTCAAACCCTTTGTTGTCCATACTTGCCCCATTGACCGACATTCTCCCTCCTTCACCTAAAGTTGCTATATATGGGGGAGTAATCAAGATATCGACTGTTTTCTTTATGAAATAATCGAACGAACCGGTAAGCTTTTGGTCAAAGAAACCGAAGTCAACCCCGAAATTATTTTGTGTAGCAGTTTCCCAGCGCAAATTCGGGTTTGCTTGTTGTATACGACGATAACCGGAAAGCAAACTGCCAGAACCGCTGCCAGTGATGTCATAAGCTGTACCGTTATCAACATTGTCGGTAGGATTTGTTCCATATGTAGCCGAATACAAACTATAGGATGCGAAATCACTGATTTCCTGGTTCCCCGTTTGACCCCAAGTATAACGGAATTTGAGATCGGAAACAAAAGTAGCGGACTCTTTTAAAAAAGGTTCTTCGCTCAACCTCCAGGCTATCGAAAATGCGGGGAACGTAGCAAAACGATTATTGGCGCCGAATCGTGAAGAACCGTCGTGACGAATGGTGAACGAAGCTAAGTACTTGTTATCATAATTATAAGTCATATTCCCAAAATACGATAAGAGGGCATAGCCCGTACCCGAACCGTCGTTGGTAATAGTTGATTCACCAACTCCAAGATACATGTAATCAGGGTCTTCCGATGCGAATCCTCTCCGACCAGCTGTTAAATTCTCCGAGTAGTATCGAAGCATTTCCTGACCTGCCAACAAATGGAAACGATGTCTACCGGCAATTTCAAAGTCATAGTTTATGGTATTACTCCATACCCAGTTACCATAGTGGTTGAAACGATTTGAAACGGAAGCGAGTGATTCCGACATGAATCCCGAAACATACGTTTTCTGCATGTTACGTTCCCAGAAGAACGTATAATCCATCCCTAACATCGTTTTGATATGCAGATTTTTAACGATCTCAAGATTTATAAAGGCATCTCCAAAAAGCCGTAGCATATCCCTGTAATTTTGCTTGTTATCTTCAATCACGCGTACTGGATTCTGGCGGTCACTCATCCCTCGTACGGGTCCACCCCAGCCTTCTCCATCTACGGTATGTACCGGTACAATAGGCTGAATATTGCGAGTACCGCCTAATTGGTTACCTACGGCATCATTTCTCGTTTTGGTGATTGACAGGTTTTCACCAATCGTCAAACGGTTATTAATCATTGAATAATCGGTATTAACTCTACCCGAAAAACGTTCGAAGTAGGTACCCTTAACAGTCCCTTTACTGTCTAAATAGTCAAGCGACAATAATGCCCGTCCTCTTTCGTTGCCCGATGATACGGTCACATTATAGTTCTGTGCAATTGAAGTTCGTCCTATTTCATTCGCCCAATCGGTATCGGCTGATCGCATGGTCTGGGCATCGTCAATAAATTCGGGAATAATCACTTCGTCCAATATCCAGTTTCCCGCAGCATCCTGACGGTCATTGAAACTGTAAACGCCAAAATTCGGATTAGTGCCGTCGTTACGCGCAGCTTGCCATTGAACAACTCCTCGTTCATGTGTATTCAACCATTGTAGTGGTTTCGAATAATCCATTATTTTCCATGAAGTATTGGCATTTACCGTTGTTCTGCCTTTCTGTCCTTTCTTTGTAGTGATAATGATAACCCCATTTGCAGCTCGTGAACCGTAAATACTAGCCGAAGATGCGTCTTTTAAAACCTGAAGAGATTCAATATCCATGGAGGATATTTCATTCATTGATTTTCTACTCGGCATACCATCGATAATATAAAGAGGATTGTTGTCACCCAGCGTGCCTATACCCCGAATTCGTACTGTAGCATCCCCATTAGGCGAGCCATTGGAGGTAATAAATACACCTGGAACACGTCCCTGTAGTGATTTCATGACATTACCCGACACCTAGTCTTTGATATCAGTCACTTTTACAACTGAAACAGAGCCTGTAAGGTCACTTTTTTTCATGGTACTGTAACCTACAACCACTATTTCATCAAGAGTTTGCGTGTCATCTGTAAGTTTAACATTTATGACACGTTGATCAGTCACCATGATGCTTCTCGTGGTGAAACCCAAATATGAAAATATTAAAGTAACGCCTGCGCGCGGGATATCAATGGAGTATTTACCTTCAATATCAGTTGATGTACCTAAATTGGTACCTTCAATTTGGATGTTTACTCCCGGCAAAAAAATTCCCACTTCATCAGATACTGTTCCGGTTATTCTTAGTGTTTGCTGGGCAAAAGCAAAACTTGCAACTAAGAACATACACATTACTGTAATATTTCTCCTTACATATTTGAAATTAATAAAATTGCGGAATACCGCATTAAAAAATTCTTTCATAGAAAAATACTTTTTATTACCATTAGTTTAAAATTAATTTATTTAACGGTGCAAATCTAAAAAGTACTTTGATGATGAAATATAAAATTAGTTACAATTACAATAAAAATAGTAACTACCATAAGAAAAAAAGTCAAACTTACAGTTTCGTTACTTTAATTTAACAAAATTACAAGTATAGCCTAAGAATCACAATAAAATTTCATTGTCATCATTGGCTTTATTTTTGATCAAAATAAAACCATGAAACAACGCTGCCATGGTCGGAGGGCCAAAATACGGGATGATGGTCAAGTTTTACAGAATAAGACAGGTCTAATTTTTTCCCTTTGAAAAAAATATAATCTATTCGCCGGTACAGGTTATCTAATGATCCTCTGCTTTCTCTGATAGCCTGCTCGTTATATAAAGGTGTCCAGGTGAAACCGGGACTCACTATCGGGTCGGGATGAACGATGCGGTAACTGTCACCGAATCCGGCGTTCAACACTTCCATTGTGACAGGCAGTTTTGAGGCTTCTGCTTCCGGCACATCCAAATGGGAATGGGTGTTGAAATCGCCAACCATGATGACGGGCGTCTCGTCAGCCCTGTCAATAAACGGTTTCATCTCGCTCAGGATACTTTTTATCTCTCTGTGCCGTCTTTCGTTATCGGCATACCACAGCCATATATCAAAAAACGCAAGTTTTTGATTATTACCTAAATCAAGCAATGCGCCGCCCGAAAAAAATGATTCGTAAATCTTGATGGTTTCAGAGATAGGATAACGGCTCATGAGACTCAGGTTAGTACTAAGCAAGTAGAAGTAGTAACCCAACGAATCGGCCAAGATAGCGCCGGAGCCATACGTCTCAATTAGTCCGATAAGGTCGGCGTTTTCATCTTTTAGTATTTGGGCAGTCCGAGCTACGCCCACATGAAGTCCGTTGCGGTGCCCTCCATGCCAGATATTCCAGACCTGCACTTTCAGTCGGTCGGGGGTTCTCGTTTCAACGCCCGCAGAAGATGGTTTGTGTTGGGTATAGTTGGCAGAAACTTCGGCGGCTGTTATGGGATGTGCCCATATTTTTACTTCATCAACCTTGCCGTTGAAAGCCATCCATTCGCCTCTTGAGGCGTTATGTTCCGGTTCGGCATATTCATCGGAGCCGCCGATTACGGTTCTGAATGACGTGACAACGCTTCCTAAGTGGAGTGTGCCTTGTGCTGTCCGGGTTTCCAAGCGGTATATGGCAACGTTTTTGCCGTCTAAATACATCCACATCTCCTGTTTGTTCCTGTCGACCGAAACGACGATCTGATGCCATTCTCCGTCGTTGATGGCTTGGCGTTTGGCTGTCGGTTCATAGTTATAGGTTGTTTTTCCATCGCTGATATTCCAAAACCAGGCGCCGTTCTCCTGTGTTCCTATGCACCATCCGATGGAATCTTTGTTTTCAGCTTGTTTATTGGCCATGATGGGCGTGCCCTGTTGCGCTCCTCTGAGGGTTTGCACCCATACTTGTATCGCGAAAGAACTGTTTTCGTCATACGAGGGGCACGCTTCGGGTTCAAGCATATAGGGGATACGAAAGGGGATATTTTCCGTCAGGTCTAATGCCTGTCCCGAAATTCCTTCGCTATATACCGGCTGAAAGAGGGCGCGCATATAAAACGCGGCTTCTTTCTGCATCTTCTCCTTATCAATTTTCATGTCATCAAACGATTGATAATAGAACGGTTCTGTCTCCTTTGGGTTCTGCCGGTTTTGTCCGCTAACAAACCCTGTGCATAATAATGCAAATAATAAAAAAATGTATGTTTTCATAAGGGAGAAAAGGGTGGAAAAGGAGGAAAGGGTGAAACCCTTTCCTCCTTTTTTACCTTGTTTACCAATTTGGATTCTGCTTTAAATTCGTATTTTTCTGTAATTCTTTTGCCGGTAGCGGGTACAAATAATGTTTCTCCGGGTTAAAAGAGCCTCTTATGGTCGCTGAAGACGATTCGGAAATGATGAATCCGTTCTCATCGGTCCGGTTCTGAAAGTACTCTCCGCCGTAGGGGTTCGCGTTCTCGCCGCTAACTAAGATCGGCTCTATCCATTCTGTGCCGAGAACCTTAATCCCTTTGATGGGTTTCTTCAGTTCAATCTCGGCCGTTTTCCACCGTCTTAAATCGTCCCAGCGCAGTCCCTCGAAGGCGAGTTCGACGGTACGTTCTCTTCGTATCTCTTCCTTCATATCCAGCCCATTAGCCGTGACGAAGGCGTTAGATAGTTTCGTCGGCATCCCTACTCTTTCGCGCAGCAAATTGATAGTCCTATCCAAGTCGCCGTCGCTGATACTCCCATTTTTCTCGAATGTAGCCTCGGCAAATATCAACAATATTTCGGCATACCTGATGATATGCCTGTCATAACCATGCCCGACGCCACTGCCGTCGCCAAACATAAGCATCTCCTGATTCTGAGGCAGGTACTTGTATTGTATATAACCGGTCGTATTGTTGCGTTGGGGATAAAACGGCCAGGTGGGAACAGGGGCAGGCACATAATGCGCATAATAAATCGTACCCGGTATCATGATAGTTTGGCTCATGCGGCCGTCACGGTTTTCAAACTCCGAAGTGCGTGTCTCATAACCTTGGAAAAGGGGTGACTTCTCCACAGGCAAACCATCAGTACATAAATACATGTCGGCTAACGTTTTAGTAGCCAACATACCATATTGCTGAAAACGCGGGGGCATGTAGTGAAGCGCCGAGCCGATCCGGCTGGCATGAATACGGTCTAAAATACATTCGCTTGCATTATCGCCTTCATCGATAAACAGCAACCGGTAGCTTTCGTCGGCGCCATATTGGCTAAACAAAGTATATTTGCCGCTATTAATGACTGCGTTTGACGATTCCAGCGCAATATCCAAATATTTAGTAGCGTCGGCGTCCGAGCGATACTTACGCCAGGTTCCTTCGAACAAAGCCACCCGCGCCCTCAGGCCATTGGCAGCGCCTTTTGTGATACGTCCCTTAGACGCCGCAGGCACCTGGTCTTCTTCGGGCAAATCGGCGACAGCGTCACGCAGATCATTTAAGATATAATCCACAACTTCATCCGCCGAATTTCGCGGATCGAACAGTTCGGGGCTGTCTATATCAAGCACTTTCGTGACAATGGGTACACCGCCATACAAACGGTACAGCGACCAATAATTATAGGCCCTGAAAAACCGGGCTTCAGCCACATATACCTTCACGCTTTCTGCGATAGACGAGACTTGGGCATGTTCAATCAGGTTATTACATCTTCTGATATAGGTATAGGGCGTATTCCATTTACCATCCGTATCAGGGGTCGTCATCGTGCTGTTACTGACCGAATTAGGCGAATTAAAGGCGATATCCGAGTTTACATCGAACATATTAAAATCTGTCGTAGAGGGGAACCCTTCCAATGAAGCATAGAGCGCATTAGCCGCTTTTTCGAAATCAGACGCCGAAATCCAAAAAGAGGCATCCGATATCTGGGCTTTCGGCGACAAATCCAGATCTTTTGTACATCCTGTCCACAGGATAGCATTGCACAAAAAAACAACGATTACAGTTTTATAAGTTATATTTTTCATCTTATCAATTTTTAAAAGTTTCCGATACTACTTAGTTTAAAATTTAATATCCAAACCAAAGGAAATCACTTTACAGAAAGGATAAACAATATCGCTTCCGCCGCTGCCTTGTTGTCCGCCACCCGAATGTACATCAGTCAGCCAGCCGTCTTCCGGATCGTATGTTCCCTCCCATGTTCCTTTGGCAAAAGTGAACAAATCCTGTCCGCTGGCATAAACGCGCAAGCTACCGATTTTAATCTTGTCGCACCATGATTGTGGTACATTATAGGCGAGTGTGATCAGTTTTACCCTCATATAGGCTGTATTAAGCATCCGGTGGGGCGAATCGCTGTACCGATAGTTCCAGCTTTGGACGTCATTGAATCCCTGGCTTCTCGGGATAATCCTCGGATGTTCGGCTGTGGGATTGTCGGCTGTCCATGTTTTATTATGGAAATAGGCCAACGGTTGCCACCACACCTCAGTAAACGGGGCATAGAAATTACCGATACGGACGGTGTTCCTTTTCCCTACACCTTGAAGGAAGGCACTGAAAGATAAGTTTTTATATGACAAATCTATATTAGAGGAGTACGTATAGCGCGGGAGTCTGTTGCCTAAATATACCATGTCGCCGCTTTGGCCGTCATCGCCGAAAGCCGTAATCCGACCATCTCCGTCAATATCTTCATACATCATATCTCCTAAAGATAATTGAGCGGGCACTGTTCCGCCCATTTTCTTATATTCATTTAATTGCGCTTCGGTTTGGATAATGCCCAGCGACTTGTACCCAAAATAGGAACTCAACGGATAGCCTTCGCGTGCATACACCAATCCTTCCGCCTTGGTATCGCTTCCTTTCAGGGATATGAGTTTGTTGGTGTTGTCGCTCAGCATCACCGAAATACCATATCCGAACTCCTCTATCTTGTCTCTCCATCCGAGCATCAGTTCAAACCCTTTTGTTTCCAGTTCGCCGATATTCATGGTAGGCGCCGTTCCGCCTAAGACGGCAGGCAGCTCCTCTACTACTAACATATCCGAGTTCCTTTTCACATAAAGATCGAGACTGCCAAACAACCTTGACCTGAGAACTGCAAAATCAATACCCGCATTATATGTAGTAATCGTTTCCCATGTTCTCGCTTCCGATGCAATAGAGGCTGTTGCACCCTGTGCAATGACCGGAGGGATGCCGAGCACATACGCGCTGCTATTCAGCGAGATGAGCGGGATATAGTCATAGTTTCCGAATGTTAATTCCTGATTTCCCGTTTGCCCCCATGAAACACGCAGTTTTAACTGATCAAACAAATCGAGCGACTTGATAGCATTTTCTTCCGACACATTCCAACTGGCTGACACTGCGGGGAATAAGGCGCTCCAACGTTTTTTAGGAGCGAACTTTGAACTCCCGTCCGCCCTCAGGGTAAAATCGACCATGTATTTTCTGTCGTAATTATATCCGATACGTCCGAAAAAGGAAGTAAGCGCCCAATCGCTGGCATTACCCCCTATCGCATCTGCAAAATAGGTGATATTCGTTTTATCAGCCATATCCATCACTAACAGTTCATTGCTTGTAAAATTCCTGCCGGCTAAGCTATGCCCACGGTAATCGTATTCTTCATGCGAACTGCCTAACATCAGGTTGATTTGATGTTTCGAAATATCTTTATTGTACTCTAAATAGGCCGTATAGTTGGAAAATCTGTTCTTGTTAGCTCCAATGTACGCAAAATTCGGATTGTTAAGGTAAAAATTGACATTATCATTCCAATCGTATATCGGAGCCATCGGTTGTTGTTGTCGTTGTTCAAAAGAGGTCAGCCGGATGCCGTATTGGGCAACTAATTTCAAGTCGTCAATAATACGCAATGTACCTTTTGCATTGAAGGTGAAGCGATCAAAGTCCCTGTTCCTTTCGCCTCCTTCGGCCAGCATAAAAAACGGATTGGTGAAACTCTGCCACCTGTAAAAATGCCCCTGTTGATTATATATCGGAGAAAACCGCCAGAATCGTTGCAATGTTTGCATCACATTATCAACGTTGACAGGTTCCTTCGTTCTTCTTATATCGTATTGTATACGTGTTTCAATATCCAACCGGTTAAAGAGGTTCTTAAACTCATTGTTGAGCCTCAGGTTATACCTGTCGGTAAATTCCTTGGGGCCGTATTGATAGAGGCCTTCATCGCGGTTATAGCCGGATGAAAAAAGATAGGTCATGTTCTCGCTTCCGCCTGTCAGCGACACGTTATGATTCTGCTGCATGGAATTACCGATTATTTCATTCGTATGGTCGTAATCCTGGTAAAAAGCAGGAAAAGTTTCATATCCGTACAACCAGCTTCCGGTCGGTTCGGGAGGTGCATTGCGTGATTTGATTTTGTTGACCACTTCCTGCGAGGCCATGGGCAACCCTACATTGTACATTGCTTCCTGAAACATATCAATCACCTCGTATGTAGGCGACATCTTTTTCAGGAAGTGCGGGATTTTGACCCCTACATTGGTAGAATAGGATAACACAGGTTTACCTGATTTGCCTTTCTTTGTAGTCACTAAGATAACGCCATCCGAAGCGCGCGCACCGTAAATGGAAGCCGCCGCATCTTTCAATACGGTGACGTCGAGGATATCGGCCGGATTAAGCAAGCTCAGGTCGCCGGCTAAGCCGTCTATTAAAATCAGGGGTTGAAAACCGCCCATGGACGAATAGCCGCGTATCTGTACCGAGACCTGGTCATATCCCGGACGTGTGGAGCCTCTGATGACGGTGACACCCGGCAATACACCCTGCAAGGCGTTCAACGGGTCTACTATCGGGCGTGTTTCAAACGGTTTACTGTCGGTTTTGGATACTGCGCCTGTCAACGCTCCTTTCACCCTCGTCCCGTATCCTACCACCACTACTTCTTCTATTTGCCTAATATCTTCTATGAGAGAGATATTAAGGGTACGCCGGTTGCCGACTAAAACTTCCTGCGATATAAATCCGATATAGGAGAACATTAATGTAGTATTTTCGCTTGGGACTTGCAAGTTAAATACGCCGTTAGCGTCGGTAGCAGTTCCCTGCTGCGATCCGCCTTTAATAAGAACAGTAACACCGGGTAACGCGTCGCCTTCCGAGTCGGTTACTTTTCCGGTAATCGTAATGGCTTGCCTGACGTCTGCTACGGGTATCTCTTTCGCATCCGTCCCCTCGGCCAACAATACAATGTGTGTGCCTTCTACTACATAGCTCACCGGTGAATCAGCAAATAATTCGCTCAACAATTCATTTACCGGTTTATTACGTGCATTCACAGACACATTTTGGGTCGCATCGACCTGATTACCATTGTAAAGAAACAGATAATCAGTCTGACTTTCTATGTCAGTCAGCACTGTTTCCAACTGTACATTACGATGTCGCATAGTCACTCTTGCTTTTTGCGAATATAAATTATCAGCATTAACCATCATGGCGCTGAAAAAAAGTAAGAACAAACTGATTCGCATAATTCTAAAAATTGAGTTGCGTCGTGACGGATTCACATTTTTCCGCCCCGACAAATTGTTAATTCTAAAATAATTCATACTTTTGTCTTTGATTTGATATATTAAACAATAATGTATTGGTCTCTGCGCCGGTCGTATCTGGGAAATGCACCGGCGCTTTTTTTATTTTTTACTTTGGATTATTCATAGGCATTTTTATTTAAAAGGGTGAATACAAAAGTTTTACTTTTCTCTCATTTGATATAGATAGTTTGATTTTCTTCATCGCGTTCATACCGAAAACGCATATCACGTTGCAGTACCCGTAACGCATAATCGATACCATCCGCCTGACGGAATTTACCTGTTGGCGCATAGTCGGTCACCCGTTTATTCTGCAGGATAATTTTTATGTCGTAACATTTTTCAAATTTGGCTATCAGGTCGGCAAAGGGCATGTCTTTAAAACATATCAGTCCTTCACGCCATCGATAGTGGTTAAAGTCGGTAATATCTTCCTTAACTAACCGTCCATCGTGTAGACGTGCTAAAGTGTTAGGCGACAGGACAATAGTTTGAGAAGTGTCGATAGTAGAAGTGATACGTACAGAACCCTCAAAAAGCGCTCCGTTAAAACCGGTTTCCTGCGAGTAGGCGTCTACATTGAACTGTGTGCCTATCGCTTCGACGTCATAAGCGCCCGTATGAACGATAAAAGGTTTCCCGGAGTTTTGCGCCACATCAAAATAACCTTCGCCATCGAGGATTACTTCCCGACTGTTGCCTGTGAAAGCGCCCGGATAATATAATATTGTACGCGCGTTGAGCCAGATGTTCGTACCGTCTGAAAGCGTCAGGTTGACAGTTTGACCAGCAGGAACCCGAATCGTATTCATCACCTGAGGCTGCTCGACATGTTTTCTCCGGTCAAAGATTATCCACGATATTGACAGTGTAATCACAACTGCTGCTGCAATTTTCAACCATTCGGGGAAGATTCGCTTTTTCAGCGCAGGTTCTGCTTTCTTTTTCGCTATCAAACTGCTTTGCGTTATACGGCTACTTTGCTCATACCGGCTGTTTTGCGCTATCCCGTCGCTTTTCTGCATCCGGCTACGAATTTTTTCCAATATTTCATTGGGAACGGATGGCATACGATTGTCGGTATCATTCATAAAAGTGTCGACTGCGTCGGTGAACTCATTGTCAATTAGCCCATCACGCAACGCGTAATACACGAGTTTTTTCTCACGACCGGCACATTCATTCCGTAGAAACCGTTCCAATAAAGATTGCCATTTATCCATTTCAGGTCATTTTATACTATATACAATCGAAGTAGAAAAATGGTGGGTTTTTATCCGCTTTTTAACAGGTATTCTTTTATAAATCTGCCAGCTTTTACAATGTGGTCTTGAACCGTACTACGCGAAATATTCAATCGTAACGCTACCTCGTTATAGCTCTTTTTCTTCAATTTGCATAGTACGAAAACGAGACGACGTTGGGGCGGCAATTCTGCTATAGCCTTATCCAACAATATTTTGTACATTTCGTATATATCATCTTCTTCCGTATCGTTTGTCGAAACTTCGGAAAATTGCCGGAGTTCCATTTTTATTTCCTCTTCGCAGGTCGCTCTTTTGAAATAATTAACAATTATATTCCGGCAAATGACATGGATGTAGGCGGCAAAGTTTTGTAACGGATCAATGTTGGCGCGCGATTCCCATACTTTGAGGAAAACATCCTGCGTGACATCCTGCGCCAATTCCTCCGATTGGGTTAGCTTCAGAGCTGAATAATAGATTTTCGGGCTGTATTTTTCATACAACGTTACAAATGCTCTTTCATCTCCTTCATTCAAGCATTTTACGCAAAAATACTCCGAATTATCCATCCTTTTTCCTGTTCATTATTAGAGAAAATCAGCATCTATATAAAATCAATGACAATGCAAAAATACGCAATAAAACTCATTCTCCCAAACAATTCTTTGGTAAAAATTACAAAAAAATTTTTGCAAAAGTAAGGAATGAAAGGTACAATAATACTACAAAATTGTTAAAAACCGGTTAAAAAAATTCTTTTTCTATTGGATATTATTTTTTTTAGGGTACTTTTGCATCTGATTACAATTGAAGATATATGGTTAAAAGACATTATATAGTTGATATTTGGTTACTTGCATTGAGTTTCTTTTTTGTGGCAACCGGAATGATTGCCGCTGAACCTGTTATCATGGGCGCTGATCGTATGGATAAGATTAAAAAAGTAGTAAAGTACAAACGCGTAGGCTTGATCGCTAATCAAACGTCTGTATTACAAAACGATACGCATCTTTTAGACGCCCTTCTGGAAGAAAATATCAGGGTGGTAAAGGTGTTTGCACCCGAACATGGTTTTCGGGGAACAGAGGAAGCCGGCGCTAGCGTCTTTAATGGCAGAGACAGTAAAACCGGCGTCAGCATCGCTTCCATCTATGGCGCTAACAATAAGCCTTCCGCATCGCAATTAGCTGACATCGACCTTGTTATTTTTGATATTCAAGATGTAGGCGCCCGCTTCTATACCTATATAAGTACGATGCACTACGCCATGGAAGCATGCGCCGAAAACGGTAAAGAATTTATTGTGTTAGACCGCCCGAACCCGAATGATTATGTAGACGGACCGATCCGTAAAAAAGGCTTTTCATCGTTTGTAGGCGTTGATCCGATTCCTGTATTACACGGATTGACTGTCGGCGAACTTGCCCGTATGATCAATGGCGAAGGATGGATAAAAACCGGCAGGAACAGTTGCAAACTGCATGTTATCAGGATGAAAAACTGGGCGCATGGAGACCGTTATCATGTCCCTATAAATACTTCGCCGAACCTTCCCAATAACATCGCGATCCGCTTATATCCTTCCCTCTGTTTTTTTGAAGGGACAAATATAAGCGTCGGACGTGGTACGACCTTCCCTTTTCAGGCGCTCGGAGCCCCTGATATAAAATATGGAAATTTCACTTTTATTCCCTCGCCTATCAAAGGCATGGATTCAAACCCGATGCACAAAGGCGTCGTCTGTTATGGAACAGATTATCGGGACAGCATTTTTGAAGGAGGTTTATCGCTTCGTTTCGTCATCGATTTCTTCAAAAAGTCCGGCCCGAATGAAAAAGAATTTTTTACCCGCCCCAATTGGTTCGACCTGTTAGCCGGCACCGACGTCCTTCGTAATCAAATCATACAAGGACTTAACGAAGAAGAAATACGCGCTACTTGGCAAGCCGATTTGGACGATTATAAAAAAATGCGCAAGAAATACCTGCTGTATAATTAAGAGAAAATTCGTGAAAATTCGTGAAATTCGTGGACAAAAATATACGAAATTTAGGTTTATTACTTTTCTTTTCTCTACTATCATGCGTAGCATGTAAAAAAGGGGCGAAGCAAGAGGTTGTTATTGAGGATGTGAAAATAGAATCCGAATGGGTCGACTATGGACGTCTATATGAATATGGTATTTGTGTGGATTCGCTTGACGTAAACAGGTATCTTATTAAGAGCGGAGACAGCCCTTTCATCATATTCAACAATCTGGGCTTTTCGGCTAAGATGACCGACAGCCTGTGTAAAGCGTCATTCGAGGTATTAGACCCTAAAAGACTCCGGATCGGCATGACATACGCGACCATCACCCGGCAAGACAGCATTGGCGCCGTTCAGTATATTGTTTTTGCTAAGTCTATGACCGATTATTCGATCCTTGATTTGACCGGCGACAGTATCCATGCGTATGAATACAGCAAAACGATACGACTTGAACGCCGGTATATGGAAGACAACATCACCTCCTCGCTTTGGAACATCATCAAATCGAAAGGGACGAATCCGGTGCTGGCGCTTATGATATCCGACATCCTCGCATGGCAGGTTGATTTTTTCGATGTCAAAAAAGGCGATTCATTTCGGGTATTGTACGAGGTCGCCTTTGTAGATGATACGACAGAGCTAAACATTTCTTCTGTTGAAGGATTAGTATTTGTACATCAGCATAAGGAGTTTGCAGCGATCCCTTTCACACAAGACAGCATACGTGATTTTTTCGATACGGAGGGCAACGGTCTTCGCAAAGAATTTCTGAAAGCGCCGCTTGATTTTTTCCGTATCTCCTCCCGTTTCAGTAATTCCCGCCTTCATCCTATCCTGAAAATATACCGCGCACACCATGGCATTGATTATTCGGCTCCGGCCGGTACGCCGGTTAAGGCAATCGGCGACGGCGTTGTGGTATCAAAAGGATATGCAGGCGACGGGGGTAATACGATTTCAATAAAACACAACTCCGTATATACAACGTCTTATATGCACCTGCAAAGTTTCGCAAAAGAAATTCAGCAGGGTGGATTTGTGAAACAGGGTACAGTGATCGGATACGTCGGTTCAACCGGCCTTGCTACCGGTCCGCATCTCGATTTCCGTGCCTATAAAAACGGTCAACCCATCAATCCGCTTCTAATCGAATCACCCCCTTCCGACCCGGTGAAACCGGAACTGACAGCTGACTTCCATAACGTAAAGAATGCCATTTTCGCAGAAATGGACAGCCTGCGTTGCCTACTCCCCTAAACTCCATTATTCCGCCATTCCGTTACTCATAATTAATAATTCATAATTCATAATTTAAAAAACTTCCCCATGAAAATTATCGGCAACATTATCTGGCTCCTTTTGGGGGGCATTATTACAAGCATCGGATATGTGATTTCCAGCTTATGTCTGATGGTCACGATTATCGGTATTCCTTTTGGCGTTCAAACGTTAAAACTTGCTTTGTTGGCGCTATGGCCTTTCGGCAGAAAAGTAGTTGATACCGGCAGTTCCGGTGGATGTTTATATTTAATAATGAACATTTTATGGCTTATCTGCGGAGGTTTTTGCATCTGCCTGTCCCATGTCTTTTTTGGTCTGCTTCTTTGTATCACCATCATCGGAATCCCTTTTGGGAAGCAACACTTTAAATTGGCGGGCTTATCGCTTACCCCTTTTGGTAAAACGATCACATAAATTCATTATTCATAATTCCTTTACGTATGAAACAGTCATGTAATCTCTCACACCCAAGCTATAATGAAAATTTACCCATTAATCATTAATCATTAATCATTTTTTTACGTATGAAACGAATTGTTATCTTGCGCTTTCTATGTTTATTTTTTGCAGTTTTAGCGTTTGAAGCGCGCGCCGATGTAAAACTGCCTGCTATTTTTAGCGATAATATGGTGTTGCAACAGCAGTCGCAGGTTGCAATATGGGGGTGGGCTAAGCCCAATACCAATGTCAGCGTTACCGGCTCATGGAATAAGAAATCGTACAGCGCCAAAAGCGATGCCAAAGGGTATTGGCGGGTGAAGATTGAAACGCCGGTGGCAGGATTCACACCCTATACACTCACGGTGAGCGACGGTAAAGCCGTTACTATCAGAAACATCCTCATCGGTGAGGTTTGGATTTGTTCGGGACAGTCGAACATGGAGATGCCGATGAAAGGCTTTTACAATGAACCGATTGAGGGCGGTCCCGAAGCGATAGCTACGTCGGCCAACCCCGGCCTTCGTTGTTTTACCGTAACAAAAATGTCTAAAGCCGCACCACAGGATGATTGTACGGGCGCCTGGGAAATAGCCGCCCCAAACACTACTCCTAATTTCACCGCCACCGGTTATTATTTTGGCCGCCTGCTCAACCGGTCATTGAATGTACCGGTAGGGTTGGTTCATACCAGTTGGGGAGGGTCGCGCATTGAAGCATGGATGACACCCAACTCGCTGAAAGAGATCCCTGAAAAGCCCATTCCGGCAACGGACGCCGATATCCGGATTCAAAACGGTTCGCCTACCGTGCTTTATAATGGGATGATTAACCCCATTTTAGGTTACGGTATTCGGGGCGCTATCTGGTATCAGGGCGAATCAAACCGCGACGAGCCAGCATTGTATGTAAAGATGTTTGATGCAATGGTACGTGAGTGGCGTAATTTGTGGGGTATGGGCGAATTTCCGTTCTATTATTGCCAGATAGCTCCCTATTATTATGGCAGCGGAACGAACTCGGGATATATCCGTGAAGCGCAGGCCAAAGGTATGGTTACTACCCCTAACACAGGTATGGCTGTACTGATGGATGCCGAGAGCGTAAACAGCATCCATCCTCCCAAAAAACGCGACGCTGGCGAAAGGATGGCGCTTTGGGCGTTGGCTAAAACCTACGGGATGGAAGGTATGCACTATCGTAGTCCCGAACTCAAATCACTCGATACAGAAGGGCGGGTGGCTGTATTGACCTTCGATATGGACGCCAGCCCCGGACTGACAACCTACGGCAAGGAAATTCTGAATTTCACAGTTGCAGGGGCGGATAAAAGGTTCTATCCCGCCAAAGCGGCTTATGCGGGCAACAAGGTTTATGTATTCTCGCCCTCAGTGGCTAATCCGGTCGCCGTACGATACTGCTGGAACGATACTTCAGGAACCGAACTATTTACCGTCGAGGGCAACCTCCCCGTTTCCTCATTTCGCACCGATGAATGGTGAATAGTTGTCAGTTTTCAGTTTTCAGTTTTCAGTTGTCAGTTGTCAGTTGTCAGTTGTCAGTCCCCCATTAATCATTAATCATTAATCATTAATCATTAAATTTATTCTATCAGGCGGTATTTTTTTACTGTTTCGTCACGGGGACAGGCGTTGAAATGCCACCATTCGTATGAGATGGATGTGAAACCGGCTGCTTCCATGATTCGACGTAGCAATTTGCGGTTAAAATATTCGGAAGGGGTGATGCGACGCCTTTTCAGCAAGTCGTCTTCCTTATCTGTATGGGCTTCCGGACCAAAAAAGTCAAATGGAGTGCCCATAGGTAGCCATTCTCCTTTATCATTCACAAGCGTTACATCGACTGCCAAGCCATAATTGTGCTGTCCACCCCCTTTGGCAGGGTCCGCCACAAAATTATCATTTTTCGTCCGCTTTGCCCAATCCGACATGGTTCGTTGCACCTCCATAGGCCGTGCGGCATCGTAGATTAACAAAGCAAGCTCGGGATGTTCTTTTTTGAGAAATTCCTGCGCATGGATAAGCATGATTGCAGCGCGTGGATGCAGCCATGCTTTTGTGAGCTTCGAATTATATAAAGGTTTGTTTAAGAAATTATCCGGGGTTGAATATACTAAGTAGTATTGGATAGTCGGCTCCCAGAAATTAACATCCACAAACCCCATACTCTTCATCTTGGCATCCCAATCGAAATCGGGATTTTGCCTGCTTTGTGCCTTTCCTTGGGAAATAAACGTGCTCAAAAAGATATAGATTAATACCTTTTGTGCCGTTGTTGCGAGCTTCTGATGAAAAATTGCGTTTTTCAAAAATAAGTAGAGATGACATGGAAGAGATGCGGACGGGACGTCCGCGTACCCAGTCTTTAACGAATTGCTAAGCAAGACGGAAATAGCAAAAAATAAGTGTGCAAACAATGTCATCGCAACTGAAAACTGAAAACTGAAAACTAACTGAAAACTGAAAACTGAAAACTGAAAACTAACTGAAAAACTGAAAACTGAAAACTTCCACCGGTTGTTTTAAAAACAGGGAAGCGGTTTCGGAAAATTTTTCTTTGGCTTCGGTTGTCATAAAACGACATTCGCTGTTTTTTGATAAACGACCGGCCATTTCTGGGTGACGCAACAGATAAGTTTTCAGGCTATCCGCCACAAGTGGGCCTTGTGCTACCAATGTAACGCCTTCTGGGAGATACTTTCGTATCTTTTCTTCGAGCAAAGGGTAATGCGTACAACCTAAAACCAATGTATCAATTTGCGGGTCAGACGCAAAGAGATGATTCAGGTGCTTTCTTACAAAATAATCCGCTCCTTCGTTGTTAAATTCTCTATTTTCGACTAACGGCACCCACATAGGACAGGCTTCGCCGGTCACGGTCATATCAGGAAAGAGCTTGGTTATCTCTAAGGTATATGATTCGGAAGAGATGGTTCCAGCCGTCCCCAAAATGCCGATATGCCGGGAGTGACTGATGGCGTCCAACGCCTCGACCGTCGGACGAATGACGCCAAGCACACGACGCGAAGGATAGGAACCCGGAAGATCGAGTTGCTGTATCGAGCGTAACGCTTTGGCAGAAGCCGTATTACAGGCAAGCAGAACCAATGGACACCCTTCGTCAAACAAACACATCACCGCCTGACGGGTAAACTGATAGACGATTTCAAACGAACGCGGGCCATACGGAGTACGCGCATTATCGCCAAGATAAACATAATCATATGCTGGCAATCGTTTGCGGATATGATCAAGGATAGTCAGACCCCCATATCCTGAATCAAAAACGCCTATCGGGTAGCTTTCTCTTTGCACCAAACTTACTTTAATCCCAATTTAGCCTTCACCTGTTCAGTTGCATCAATTGCTGATTTGCTCTTAAACAGAATAGCCTGCGGATTTAGTATATAGGTATAGCCATTTTCTTCACCCACTTCTTCAATGGCTTTAAACAATTTTTCCTGAATCGGGGTAAATAATTGTTCATATTTAACTTGTTGCTCCATTTCGCCCGACTGTTGATAGTTTTCAATACGTTCCCGTAGTTGCTGAATTTCCTGCACCCGAAACTTTTGAATATTTTCAGTTAAAGAATCCTGTTGATTAATTAAATCGGTATATTTCTGCTCATATTCATCCATCATTGTTTTCAGAAACGAATTATACTCAGTCTTTAATGCCGCCATTTCGGTTTCCATTGCTGTAACCTCCGGCATTACATTAAATACCTCTCCCGCATTGACAAAAGCAATTTTACTCTCTTGCGCTACCATGCCAAGCGGCAAGAGCAACATAATCATCACAATAAATTTTTTCATATTCTTCTTTATTAATTAGTATTTTAGTTTATTTTAAAAATCGCACAAAGGTAAGTAATTATTTTGAATATCCCATTTTTAACAATACTTCATTACTTATATCTATTTTTGGAGAGGCAAAAATGATGCTCATAGTCGAGGCTCGGTCGAGAATGACATCATACCCCTTCTCTGCGGCAATGGTTTTGCAGGCTTCATAAATCTCATCCTGAATAGGTTTTATCAGTTGTTCACGGCGTTTGTAGAGTTCGCCTTCGGCGCCGAAATATTTGCGTTTCAGTTCCTGCGCTTCCAATTCTTTCTTCACGATTTCGTCCTGTCGCTTCGAACTCATTTCGGCCGAAAGAAATACTAAATCGCTTTGATAATTCTTGTACATCGTCTGGGCTTCCTGTTGAAGTTTTTCAACCTCTCCCTGCCACCGCTCGGACAGTTGGCTCAACTGTTCGTTTGTCATTTCATACTGGGGAATATTCTTCAATATATATTCCATATCGATAAGCGCAAATTTCTGCGCCGTTATGGTGGATGCCAATGTGCATAACAACACCATACTCATCATTAATACTGTTCGTTTCATATCTCTATTTTTTTAAAATTCTTGTCCCAGGATAAAGTGGAAATTACTGCCGCCCCGCTCGCTCGACCCGTAGGGTTTATCGAATCCATACGCCCAGTCGATACCCATCAGGCCAATCATGGGCAGGAAGATACGGACGCCAACGCCTGCCGAGCGCTTCAGGTTGAATGGATTATATTCGGAAATGCTGTTCCATGCATCGCCTGCTTCGCCGAAAAGTAGCGCATAGATCGTACTCGACGGTTCCAATATCAGCGGATAGCGCAATTCGAACGACAAGCGGGAATAGGCGCGGGAGGCATAATTATACGATATAGAACCGTTACTGTAGCCTCTCAGGGCTATTGTTTCCTGATAATAGCTATAGCCGCCGGTCATCCCGTCGCCCCCAACATAAAATGTCCCGAAAGGCGATTTTTTATTCGGATTGAAGTCGCCGATCCAACCGACCTCAAAACGCGACATAAGCACCGGCGTCCGTTGCGGGCCGGAGTTGAGGCGCGGAAGAGGTAACAGCGGGATAAACACTTTACTTTTAAATCTTAACTTGTAATATTCCACAAATTTATATTTCTCCGCTTCGGAAGTAATGTTCGCATAATCCTTACCGTCGACTAACGAATAGGGGAAGGTAGAAGCAGCCGTCAGCGTAAACTGCGAACCGTAGCGCGTATATAGGGGATTATCAATCGAATTACGTTGCAAAGTAAATTCTAAGTTAATATCGTTGTACTTGCCGTTTTCTGTTATGCCAAGATAATACGAATCCCAGTTGTTCAGCATATACATCTGATAATTAAGCGTCCCCATGGCATAAAAATAATCGTCGGGCCAGTTCAGACGTTTACCGTAGCCCAACGATACGCCTAAAATCTGCATATATTTTGTCTTGTCATACGCACTTTCGTAATAGTTGGCATAATCTCCGTATCCGCCATAACCGCCATAACCGCCATATCCGCCATAACCGCCATAACCGCCATAGCCGTAAGGACTATAGCCGCCATAGCCGTAACCATAGCCATAAGGGTTATAATAGTTCATCATGTACTGGCTCTGTTGTTGCTGGTAATACCTGCTGTTTATGCCCGTATAACGTGAGAAATAGGCGCTGACAGACAAGGTATTCGGACGTTTGCCCCCAAACCAGGGGTCTAAGAACGAGATGCTGTAGGCCTGATAATACTGTGCATTGGTTTGTCCGCTGATATTAAGTGTCTGTCCTTCGCCGGTCGGGATAATTCCTTTGGTGTATGTGTTTGGTTTCAGGATATTACTGATGGCAAAATTTGAAAACTTCAATCCTAATTTCCCGATGATACCGGTCTGCCCCCATCCGAGTGAAAATTCAATCTGGTCATTTGCTTTGGAAGTAAGGTTATAGACTAAGTCAACGGTACCGCTTTCCATGTTCGGGTTCACTTCCGGGCTCATATTCTCAGGGTCGAAATGTCCCATTTGCGCTAATTCGCGTAACGACCGCATCAGGTCTTCGCGGCTGAACAGATCGCCCGGCTTGGTGCGCAATTCACGTCGCACGATATCTTCATACAGACGGTCGTTCCCGTTGATAACCACTTTATTGATAGTAGCCTGCGGCCCTTCGTAGATGCGTATCTCCAAGGCCACGGAATCGTCGGTTATTTCAAGTTCCACAGGGTCGGCGTGTGAGAACAGATATCCGTTATTCGAATAGAGGCTCATCATCGAATTTTCATCGCCCTGCAGGCGGTCCATCAGCTTTTTCTGGTTATAGACCTCTCCGGGTTTCATATTCAACACCTCGCTCAGCGCGTAGGAGGGATATTTCGTGTTGCCGACAAACCGGATATCTTTCAGATAGAATTTCTGACCTTCTTCGATGGTAAGGTGTATATTGACTCGTTTTTCATTAAAGGGAACAACGCTATCCTCCAAAATCGCCGCATCACGGTATCCGAACTCGTAATATTTGTTGATCAGATTCTTCTTGTCATTTTCATATTCGGTCGTCGTATATTTCTTCGTGCTGAAAAATTCGAGCCAGCTGTTGCGAAAACGCTCAATCATATTGAAACGTTCATTCGTCTTTTTCATGGCTCTGCGAAGCTGGTAGTCCGTAACAAGCTCGTTCCCCTCGAAATAGATTTTTTCAATTTTCGTCTTTTCGTTCTTATCGATATTGATATGAACAATGACTTCGCCGTCTTTTTCAGGGTTCGGTTTTTCGACGATATCAATGTCGACGTTTTTAAATCCTTTATCATCAAAATACCTGCTTATCAATATTTTTGCGCGGTCGGAAATGTGTGTGGACATCTGGGAACCTTTTCGTAAGTTCAGTTTTGTTTCCAGGTCGGTACGTTCCGATTTTTTGACGCCGTGATAAACGATATCTGCAACACGGGGACGTGGTCGCAATTGTATTTCCAACCACACCTTGTCGTCCACCATCCGTGTAGCTAAAATTTTAACGTCCGAAAACAAGCCCTGCCGCCAGAAACGATTGATAGCATCAGTGATTTCATCGCCCGGAACATCAATTTCGTCGCCGACCTTCAAACCGGAGTATCCTATCAGCACAAAATCTTCCGTATAATATTCGGATGCTCCTGTAACCTTGATATCCTGTATTTTATATTTCTTTGGTGTAAAAGTATAGATTATTTCAGGCACTTCGCTATCAGGTATCGTATCCTGTATCTGAAGAAGTAACGTCGCCGTATCGACAGGCGTCAATATTATCGGGGGCGTGATGTCTTCAATTTGCGACATGCCCCAAAAACAAAAACCCAGAAATGTAATAATCAATCGTATTTTTATGTTCATATATCAAGATTTAGTTGTTTTATTACCGGTATTTCCAAAACGTCTTTCCCGTTGTTGATATGACAATATAGCTTCATAAAATTCATTTTCCCTGAAATCGGGCCACAAGACGTCTGTAAAATATAATTCCGTATAGGATAATTGCCACAGCAGGAAATTACTGATACGTTTTTCGCCACCTGTCCGAATGAGTAAATCGGGATCGGGAAGGTGACAGGTTGTCAAGTAGGAAGAAAACATTTTTTCATCTATCGCATCCCTGTTGATCGCTTTCCGTTGCACATCATCGACGATACGTTTTACGCAATCCACAATCTCCCAGCGCGATGAATAACTCAGTGCCAGCACGAGGGTAGTTCCTGTGTTGGTAGCTGTTTGCTTCATACACTCCGCTAACGACCGTCCAACATCATCGGGCAAACGCGATCCGTCGCCTATTGTCATCAACCGTATGTTATTCTTCATCAAATCGGGCGTTTCACGGTGAATAGCAGCTACCATAAGCGACATCAACGCATTCACTTCCGCGTTCGGACGGTTCCAGTTTTCGGTCGAAAAGGTATAAACAGTCAAATAAGGAATCCCTACTGCTACAGCGGCTTCCACTATTTTACGCACCGATACGACCCCTTCGGTGTGCCCCTCGCTACGGTCTTTCCCGCGGTTTGTGGCCCATCGTCCGTTCCCGTCCATTATAATCGCTACATGTTGCGGCGTTTTATTCCTTTCTACTTCATCTTTCAACGACATTCTGACAACGTCTACTTATTTCTATTATTTTCTCTCCAAATTCCTGTTGTTACAATTACAGTTTCTCAATCCGAAATCAAATGAAACCCCAATCGTAAACATCGAATACAAATCTTTATTTTTCAGCAAACCGCTTTCGATACCGTATGGATTATCAAGCAGTTCGTTACCTCCAGTGACGTCTAACCGGTCACTGAACAATTTGCGCGCCGACCATTCGGCACCGATATTGAGACGGTTCTTTAGTTTATATTTCACTCCCGTTCCGAGCGAAACATAAGGGCTAAAAAACCCCGGGGCGAAGGTCAGACCGGCTCCTGCTGCGATATAGGGCGATATTCTTTTCGTATTCAAATGTTTATACTTATCACTATACGGAAAAAAATTAAACTCCCCCTGTCCGCCTAAATCGATCACATTGTTTTCAAACGTAGCCTGCGCATTGTCAGGGAAAACGTTTTCAAGTCCCTCCGTCGTGCCGGACACACGCGCCCAGCTAAGGTTCGCCTTAAACGCTACCCTAAAATTCACATTATAACGAAAAAGCGTTTCCACTGCCGGATTCACGTTTTTAAAGAACGTTGTCTTATTGGCATCGCCCATATAAAAAGCGCCTCCAACCATACCTCCTACCTCATAGAGATATTCCGTATTTTCCTGCGCAGCTAACCGGAAAGACGACAAACAAAGCAATACAATCACGTTTATTCGTTGAAAAAAAATTGAACGCATCATTATTTCGTTTTCCTTTTTAACGAAAAAAACCGGATAAAATTATATCAGTGTTTTCATCTAATCCTTATCGAAACCCAGGCGGTTAATACGTCCCCGCCAAATTTCGTTTATCACATTCGTATCTTTCGCAGCCTTTCCTCCGAAAAGCCATATATATTCATCCTTATCAATGAAAACGGATGAGAATCCGCGCGCCCTATATTCCTTATCCATGGGATAATACGCCCGTTCGTCATAGTAATAATAACGCTCTTGAGTCTCATCATATTCATATACCTGATCAACAGCTTCATTTTCATCAACATAAACCTTTACAATATACGTATTCAACCAGGAGATACCCTGGTCTTTCGAGTAATTGACATCTTTCAACGCCTTGCCCAAATCATCAATACCGCCTACTACAAAGAAATTATTATCGTAATAGAAAGCAACCGCCTCTTCACGGAACGAAAATGTCATTTGCGGATAGGAGAGCGGAGCCCATATAAGTCCATCCATCGTTGCATAAGCCTTGTTTGATAACATATCCTTCGAATCGCGTCCTGCAGCTATCACCAAACGCGGATAATACATGGTCTCATATTGAAACTGACCGAAACCGGATAACGGGAAATCCTCCCCCACTTCCTCTCCTTGTTTCATTATCCGTTGCTTATCAATGGTAACATAATTCAAAACGCTATCTATCCCGGCAATACAACACAAGACATCTTTCCTGCCGGTTATCGTACTCTCATGAAGATAACCTAATACCGCCTTGACGGGTACGCCCATTTCGGCAGGCGTCCACTCCCTGCCATTATCGGAATAATACAAAACGCCATCGTCGGATAACACCACCCATTCATCCGCAAGCAGGGTCATCTGCGATAGCTTCGCATGCTCAGGGAATCCCGATAAGTCAAGTCTTTCCCAATCGATCATATTATTCGTACGGTAAAGCTGATATTGGTTATTTTCAACGACATACATATAATATGCGTCATTGTATTGAAGCACTTTCATATCCTGAAAAGTCTTTCCGGGAAGTATATCGGCAACCCTTTCCCATACTAAGGTGTCCGGATTTACCTGATGCACATTCAATTGAGCCTCATATGTTTTTTTCATTACGCCATCATACGCAGTAACGATTATCGTCACCGGTGCGGAAAAGTCGACCGAATCCGTAATCGTCTGAACCGTATCGCCCGTCGCCTGTTCAATCATCATAATATTATTCACCCCGTATGGATTGTCTAACTCCATATCAACCAACACCTTAAATCCGATTACCGTTCCAAACGGCATCGAATCCTTGTTGTAAATCAAACTGTTCACCTGATCAATTGTAAATTTCACACTATCCAGCCCGATTATTGAATCGCATGACAGATGGAATGATGCAATCTGAGCATTGTGAAGCATCCATTCCTCCGTTTCATAACTATCGCTGCCGAGACATGATGAGAACATACTCAATATACCTCCTATGATTAGTAATCCGCAAAATTTGATTTTTCCCATTGATAAATTCTTTTTTAGCGTGGACAAAAGTAAGAACAATTTTTGTTATAGGATACATTTTTTTCATTTTTATAATATTTTAGTGTACGGCGCGTTTTTTATTAAAAATTGTAATTAAAAAATCGCGCTATCACCGATGGCTTTTCCTCGCCTGATTTTCCAAAATAAACAGACTGTTTTTCAGCTAATTGAATATGTTCCCCAATGAAAGGAAAGGCTGATTTGACCCCATCTTTCAACTGAACAGGCGCTGTCTCAACGATTATTTCATCCCAAAGATTTTCTTCTAAAAATGAACGATGAAGTTGTGCGCCGCCCTCAACCAACAACGAATAGACTTCATTTTGATAAAGAACAGTCGCTATTTGTGCTAACGGGGAACCGGAATCAGCCAGAAAATGAAAGCGAACATTTCCCTTTTCCATCAAACGCTTTTCTTCCTTTTCGGACCAGCGCTTTTCCGTCCTTTTTGTGAAAACAAAAGTAGGTTGCTTCCCGTCGAACAGACGATAGCCTTGCGGAACACGCAGATTCCGGTCAACCAATATGCGTACCGGTGATTTTCCCGGCCAATAGCGCACCGTTAGCTCCGGATTATCCAATACCGCCGTATTTGTCCCGACCATGATTGCCTGTACTTCCGATCGTAATTGATGAGACATCATGCGGGTCACTTCATTAGAAAAAACAACAGGCTTCTCCGATGCATCTTTCCGTTTTCTATCTAAAAACCCATCTTCGCTCTGCGCCCATTTCAAAATAATATACGGACGGTGGCGCTGATGAGCCGTCATGAAAAAACGGTTCAATCTGATGGCTTCCCGCTCTGTAACACCCATCTTCACGTCCACTCCCGCTTCACGCATCATTTTTATTCCGCGCCCCGCTACTTTTGGATTGGGGTCCAAACAGGCTACAACAACGCGTGGTATAGCCTTACGTATAATCAGTTCGGCGCATGAAGGATTTTTCCCGTAATGCGAACAAGGCTCCAGGTTCACATACAATGTCGAACGCCGTAACAAGGCTTCATCCTTTACCGCGAAAATCGCATTAGCCTCGGCATGCGCTTCGCCAAAACAACGGTGAAATCCTTCGCCAATAATGACACCCGCTCCTGCCGTCTGTTCATCCAAAACAAGCACTGCCCCCACCATCGGATTCGGGGCTACACTCCCCCTACCGTGTGCAGCCAACTCCATACATCTCGACATATAAAATTCGGAAATATCCATTCTTTTACAAAAAATCGTATCTTTACAACCTAAATCAGTTTAAAATCGAAGATGAAGCCTACTGTGACATACATACATGAGCATCTGCAAGCGCTCTATCCGCCGGAAGAAATACGCTGTTTCGTCCGTCTGATACTGGCCGCTGTATGCGGGTTATCCCATCAACAACAAATTCTCGGCAAAGATACAAAAATCCCCGGAAACGAAAAAAAACAAATCTACGCTATCGTTGACAGGCTCGCAAAAATGGAGCCTCTTCAATATATCTTAGGCGAAACGGAGTTTTACAGCATCCCGCTGAAAGTAAACCCCTCCGTACTGATCCCCCGCCCCGAAACAGAAGAATTAGCCGATCTGATCATAAAACTTTTTCTCCACGAATCACACGAATTTTCACGAACCGCTCGCGCAGATTTGCAATCCGTGCGCCCCTCCATTTTCAATTCGAGAGACGGATTCCATCCGTCTCTCCTCGACATCGGAACCGGAAGCGGATGTATCTCCATCGCTTTAGCCAAACACATTCCCAATGCGGTCGTCACAGCTATTGACATCTCTGAAGCCGCCTTACAAACAGCCTCAGAAAACGCTCGACAGAACAATACAACCATCCGTTTTATACAAGCCGATATCCTGGACACAGCAAAAACAATCGCGTTATTTCCCGAAAAATTCGACCTGATTGTTAGCAATCCTCCCTATATCATGGAACATGAAAAAGCTTCCATCAACGCTAATGTACTTAGCTACGAACCTCATTCCGCACTTTTTGTGCCAAACGACGATCCATTATTGTTCTACCGCACCATAGCCGATTTCGCCCTACAAAAGCTCACCCCTCAAGGAATACTCTTTCTCGAAATAAACCCGCTATGCAACACCTCAATCATTGATTTACTTCAAAAAAAAGGCTTCTCCCAAACCGAAGTCCTCCACGACCTGTACGGCAAAATCCGTTTTATCTCCGCAAAAAATTCATAATTAATTAAAAATGAAGACCGAATCCGAAATGCTAAACACCCTGGCAAAATACTGTTCACAAGCTGAACGGTGCCTGTTTGATGTACGAAAAAAGATACAAGTGGAGAATTTTTCCAAAGAGGAGGAAAAGCGTATCATAGATTGGTTACTCCGTGAAAAATTCATCGACGAAAAACGTTTTTCCCGCAGTTTTGTCCATGATAAATTTCTTTTGAACCATTGGGGGCGTATCAAAATATGTTACGAACTAAAATCAAGGGGCATCTCTCCGGAAATCTATCAGGATGCCATTGATACGATTGACGAAGACGAATACCTTTCGGCGCTGACCGATATACTTAAAAATAAAAAACGTTCGGTTAGCAGTCGTTCACCACAGGACGCCTATCAGAAACTATGCCGTTTTGCTTTGTCAAAAGGATTTGAAACAACGCTTATTATCAATACGTTAAAAAAAATGTTTAAAAATATAAACGATGAATAGTCTGTTAAACGACTTAGTATCTTTATTTTACCCAAATTATTGTTTGGTTTGCGGCCATCCACTTGTTCAAAACGAACAGTTCATCTGCCTGTTTTGTCATTGCAACATGCCGAAAACCAATTACCACATCAACAAAAGGAATCCGGCGTGGGACTTGTTTTCAGGGTATTCGCAGGTCAACGAAGTAACTTCTTATCTGTTTTTTGAAAAAGAAGGCATCACTCAAAAACTGATTCATACGCTAAAATACTACGGTAACAAAGAATTGGCGACCTATTTAGGCCGGACGGCAGCGTTTGAACTAAAAGCGACCGGCTGTTATGCTTCCATAGATACTATCTTACCCATCCCGCTTCATCCCAAAAAAGAAAAACGACGCGGATACAATCAGTCCGAATGGATTGCCAAAGGATTCTCTTCCGTCTATGGCTGCTACGTCGACAAGAAATACCTGAAACGAACCAAAGATTCCCAATCCCAAACGCTCAAATCGATCTATGACCGTCATTTCAACGTAGAAAATATTTTCAAGGTTACTATGCCAGAATATTTTTACGGTAAACACATCCTGCTTATCGACGATGTACTCACTACCGGAGCAACCATCTCATCCTGCATCGACGCCTTTTCAGCCGTACCCGATGTGAAAATTAGCATTTTCACCCTCTCCATAGCACGGGAATACTAAAACGGCTATCATCGCATCAAGCCGGCGTTTCACTTTCCATCGCTACCTCACAATTTTTCTTGTGAAACGCTATGCCGTATTTGTAAATCCGCTCATAGCCTTCTTTCTTCAAATGGTGGATATAAGCCTTTTCGTCAATCTGATTCAGCCCTTTTTGGGCTTCTTCCTTCAGGTTTTTGCCGTCCTCGCTTTTGTGTTTGAACTCTATCACTACTGCATATTGTTCCCTATCATCGGGTTTTATCAGACAGTCAGACCGCCCTTTTCCCGATTCGAGATTTGAATATACCACATAATTGCTTGAAACAGCATACAATATACCGTAAATAAATATATGGTAACTGTTTTCTTCTTTAAAATCGAAGCAACTCGGATTGTTCAACAGCTCTTTGTTTAGAATTGTACTTACGCCGTCTGCATCGCCCTTAAATAATTTTGCTACAAATTCCTGTATTGTTGCGGTAACTGAAGGTCGCTGGTCTCTAAACCATTTTTTAGCATAACGCGAGAAGATACTCCTTACTTCCATGTTGACTAATTCGGCCGCAAATTCATCTTCCGTATCTTGCTCATTGCAAGGCTTTAGATATCCGGCATTTAGAAGCATTGTCCAAAATGTATCCGAATCGGCATATTCTATCGGATAAGTAATTCCATCCTCTAAATACATCATGACAGGAGTTCCCGTTAATAACCCGGCTAATTCATTCTTCAACTTATTATCCCCTTTATAAAATACATCCTGCAATATACGAAATGAACCGGTGTTTACCCAGTATTTACTAAACTTTCCCTTGCTTAAATATAGCAAGATACTCCATGGGTTGTACATCTCCTGATTACCAAACCGGTAACCATCATACCATTTCTGTACATCGCCAAACCTGTCGCCACAGCCGTACTGCTCGCAAGTCGAAATAACCTCTTCTTCCGTAAAACCGAAGCAAGTGGAAAATTCATCGTCAACAACCCCGCATACTTTTGGATTGTTAAATTCGCTTATCAAACTCTCTTTTGATATCCGCTGCACACCGGTCAATACCCCAAACTCCAAGTAATCATTCGTTTTGAAAACACTCCCCAGAAAGCCTCGCATGAATTCTATCATTTCCGTATAATAGCCTTTCATCAAAGCATTATCAATAGGTCTGTCATATTCATCCAACAAAACAATGACCCGTTTGTTGTGATATGTGTACAGGCACTCTGTTAGAAACAATAAAGCGGATTGCAACTCTTCTTCCGTTGATTTTCTTGATAATACAGTGTAAAATATTTCTTTTTGCTGCTCATCAAGCCTGTCACTTTCGAATAAGTATCGATTTTGTCGATAAATAGCGGAAATAAGGGACTTTATCTTCTCAATAGAACTTTTATAGGCGTTCGACTCTACATTTTTCAACGAAACAAAAATAACAGGGAGCTTATTCAAATAATTTTCTACGATGTCTTTGTGTTCCATTATTTTAAGTCCGTCAAACAAAGCAGCGCTATCCATGTTTATGTCAAAAAAATGTCTCAACATACTCATATTCAACGTTTTTCCAAAACGCCTTGGTCTGGTTATCAGTGTTACTTCTCCATTGTTTTCAAGCAATTCTTTGATAAATAGCGTCTTATCAATGTAGAAATAATTGCCTGCGATAATCTTTTCAAAAGATTCTGCGCCTGTTAAAATCTGTTTCTTCATATAATTACTATTTGTAAAACCGCAAAGTTACCCCTTTTTTTCGATTTAAATTGAAAAGAATGAAAAAATCTTTGAATAATGATTATCTTTGCCGCTGAATTTATTATCAGTTTGTCCTTTAATTACTAAAAAAATAAACGATTATGATGACCAAAAGAACAAATTTTTTGAGCGGTTTAATTTTTGCCGCAGGTATGATGTTCGCATGTATGATTGCGTGCACGGATGCACAACACAACACGTTGACAGAAGAAGAAATAGCCCAGGGCTGGACGCTTCTTTTTGACGGAGAAACCATGAACGGCTGGAAAGACTATAACGGGACTGTATTGACACAACCCTGGCATGTCGTAAACGGCTGTATTCAAGCCAAAGGCGAGGGTAGCGACGCAGATGGTTATATTGTGACGGTCAAAGAATATGGAAACTTTGAACTGTCGTGGGACTGGAAACTGTCGAAAGGCGGTAATAGCGGCATGTTATACCATGTCGTTGAAAATCCTTTATTTAAAGTCCCTTACGTGACAGGCCCCGAATATCAGCTCTTAGATGATGCCAATTTCCCCGAATCGGTGGAAGAATGGCAAAAGTTAGGCGCTGACTATGCCATGCATGTACCGGACAAAAGCCTGATGAAGGTTAATCCGGCAGGCAAATGGAATAATGCGAAACTTGTTTTCGACAACGGACACGTCGAACATTGGCTCAATGGGGTGAAGATTCTCGAATTTGAAGCATGGACCGACGATTGGTTTGAACGTAAGAACAGTGGTAAATGGGTAGATGCACCCGAATACGGCCTTGCCCGTAAAGGCGTCCTCTGCCTGCAAGACCACGGCTATCCGGCGTCGTTCCGCAATATCAAAATAAAGGAACTCCCGCGTAAGACAAAAGAAGTCAATCTATTCAACGGCGTTGACCTGAAGGGTTGGGAGGTTTACGGTACGGAAAAATGGTACGTAGAAGACGGCCTTTTGATATGCGAAAGCGGCCCCGATAAACAATACGGCTATTTAGCCACCCGCGAACATTACGACGATTTCGACCTTACCGTCGAATTCAAACAGGAAGCCGACGGTAATTCGGGCGTTTTCTTCCGTTCGTTTATCCCATCAGGCGTCAGAATAAACGGTTGGCAGTGTGAAGTAGCGCCGAAAGGCTTCCATACAGGCGGCATCTACGAATCCTACGGTCGCGGATGGCTTATCCGGCCCACACCTGAAAAAGAAGCTGCCCTGAAAGAAGGCGAATGGAACACGATGCGCATCGAAGCACAGGGCGATCATATTAACACGTGGCTGAACGGCGTGGAGATGATTCATATTCACGATGCGAAAATCGGCGCTGGCAAAGGACGTATCTGCCTCCAGATACACGACGGCGGCGGTATACGGGTGCTCTGGAGAAACCTGAAACTGAAATTATTATAATATTAATGAAGGGCGGCGACTCTGTGGCCGCCCTTCATTTGTTTAATTGAGAAACACATGAAAATACACGCAGCAGTGACCCACGCACCGGGTAAGTTATCAATTGAAGAAGTTGAATTGGCGCCGCCGAAAGATTCGGAAGCGCTTGTTAAAATCATCGCCTGCGGCGTATGTCATACCGACGCCGCCGCGCTCCATTCGTTTATTCCCGTCACACTACCGATTGTACTGGGACATGAAGGAGTAGGTATAGTCGAAGAGGTTGGAAGCGAAGTAACGACGCTGAAAAAAGGCGACCGCGTCATCCTGTCGTTTCCTTCCTGCGGCCAATGCGACTATTGCTTGGAGAACCACCCGTATGCCTGCGACAACTTAAATACGTTATTTTTTGACGGCGCTTACAACGACGGAACAAAACGACTTTCGCAAAATGGGACAGACATCTCTTCATTTTTCGGACAAGGCTCCTTTGCCGACCATGTGATCGTCGACGCACGCAATGCCGTAAAAGTCGCGATTGATTCGGACGACGATTTAGCCAATTTATGCTCATTAGGTTGCGGCGTACAGACAGGCGCCGGCGCCGTACTAAACCGTATCAATCCGAAGAAAGACTCTTCCATGGCTGTTTTCGGATGCGGAGGTGTTGGAATAAGCGCCATAATGGCGGCCGCTATCTCAGGATGCTCTCCGATTATCGGGGTAGACGTAGTCCCATCAAGGTTGGAACTGGCGAAAGACCTTGGCGCGACACACGTTATCAACAGCCGGGAGACAGACCCAGTTGTGGAAATAAAACGAATCACCGGAGGAGGAGCGTCTAACAGTGTGGAAGCATCCGGCATAGCAAACGTCACGCTGCAAGCGCTCAGATGCCTGCGCCGGAAAGGAACAGCTGTTTTGCTTAGCGTAACAGGCCCCGAAGAAATCAGTTTACCATTGGAAGCGCTGATTATGAATCCAAGCGTAACCCTCGCCGGCGTATGCGAGGGCTGTTCCAACCCACAAACTTTTATCCCCGAATTAGTCCGCTACTACAAAGAAGGCCGTCTTCCGGTCGGCAAACTCAACAGGTTCTACGAATTTAAAGACATCGAACAAGCCTTCAATGATTCACACAACGGAGTAACTATCAAACCGATATTGAGATTCTAAAAATTACCTCCTTTTTATTCTTCCTATGCCGGATGAACGGACGTCTTTGCTTGCAGGTTCTTCTTTGTAGGTTATGGAACCTACGCCATGCACCCAGCCTTCAAGGTATTCCACCGGATTGCATTGAATGGAACCGATGCCGTTCACTTGCGCATAAACGGTGTCGGAAAGCAGTTCCATCGCATCCACACTGCCTGAACCGGCCGTTTCAAGGCGCACTTTATCCGCTTTCCCGGAAATACCTACCGAGCCAACGCCTTCGCAATGAATAGTCAATGACTTGACATATAAACTATCGGAACGAAAATTGCCGACGCCCTTCATGATGATTTCCAAATTATCGCCCGTAAATGCGCGGTCCATCCGAATGCTCCCGACAAAGCTTGCCTGAATACGATTCAAATCATTCGTCCGTACCGTTATTTTCAGGTTGTTTTTACTGTCCAACCGGTTATTTGTAGATAAAATCAACCGCTGGTCATATTGGTTATACCTGACCTCTTCGACTAAATTTTCATCTCCGGTTATTTCAATGGAAACCCTGTCATCCGCGGTTTGCTCTATATTAATATTCGCATTTAAATATTTGTCTATTTCCAAACCGTTGAAAGACGTCTCCAAATCGAAGATTTTTTGAGAGGGGATGTTGTTTCCACGAATCACCCGATTCTCGACTGAAAAGGGCCATTTCCAGCTATTATAAAACAAATGACGCCTGTCAATCCTGAACCCTGACGTAAATAACAACACCAAGGACACTATCCAGACAAGTAGAATAGACCACTTAACCGACTGATTCAAAGGCTTCCACTTAGCGATTGGGGAGATAATAGCATATAGTATGGCAAAAAGGGGTATCCCTATCACAAAGAGGCCGGTCACCGTTAATAAAACCGGATGTTTTACAATTAAAAATGCAGGCAATGAACCCAATATACCGCCGCCGACGCCCAATAAACCGCCGCCTACCCCAAGCATGACCGCAAATAATACGATGATTACAATAAATAGCGCAAACAAGAGCGGAAGCCCGATAAGACAACCCAAACCGGCTAAACATACTTTCAAGAAGGCTA
>Ga0099364_10000656_pt1 | contig 59193 bp, 56 predicted proteins | sample TergutTh196P3_FD_73070 | JGI IMG/M metagenome (GOLD analysis project Ga0099364, IMG submission 73070) | Microcerotermes parvus P3 segment gut microbial communities from Pointe-Noire, Republic of the Congo - Th196 P3 | ecosystem: Host-associated > Arthropoda: Insects > Digestive system > Gut ... | reverse complement strand
GAACGGAAAGGTTTTCACGCACAGTCAAAAGCGGGTCAAGAACGCTGTCTTGAAACACAACGCCGATAAGCTCACGCACCTTTTCGGGCTCGGACTCAATATCAAAACCGCCAACCCTCGCTGTGCCTGACGTTTTGGCAAGTAACGTCGTCAGTATGTTGATAGTGGTGGACTTCCCCGCTCCGTTAGTTCCGAGAAAAGAAAACAGACTACCCTCCGCCACGCTGAAGCTGACACCGTTTACAGCCTTTACATCACCGTATGCTTTGCATAGATTTTCCACTTGTATAAACAAACAATCACCTCCCGATACCCACACGCCCTTTTTGCGGCGAAACCGTCAAAGTCGAGGTCAAAGCCAAGCTCAACGCCGAATTCAAAGCCGAAACACCCGCACTTGTAATGAAAACTATTACTACCATAATAATACTACAAAAACGAGATAACGTCAAAGAATATATTCCAAGTAAATCCCCTCTCTTGGGCTTTTCTTGGGCATTTCTTGAGCTTCTCTTGGGCTTCTCTTGGGCTTCTCTTGGGCTTCTCTTGGGCTTTTATTTTACAGCTTGCCGCTTTTTCTTAATCCCCCTAATTTCCCCTCAGACTAACTCTCACCGCCAGCACATCCCCCTCTTTCATCGCCGTAATCCCCCACCCCATAGCCTCAGCTAATTCCTTTGCAATCGCGAGCCCTAATCCCGCATTGCCGCTCGTGCGTGACAAATCTGCGGTATAAAACCGCTCGAAAATCTGCTTTGTGTCAAGGTCTGCAATCTCACGAACACAATTACGGAACACAATTTCAACATCACTCACACTCACCGAAAACCACTCGCACCCATGTTCAAGTGCGTTCTTGACAAGATTCTGCGTCACCCGTGTCGCCGCCGACCTGTCGCAAACCGCAAAAACAGGCTCATCGGGAATATCGACACTCACTTCAAACCCTTTAGCCGTAAAGTCACCGTAAAGCTGTGCAACCACGTCACGCAAAATATCGCACAACGACACATTTTCCATATTAAGCTCTGTCTGCCCCTCAATAATCTTCGCATACTCAAAAAGCGAGTTCATCAGTGCAGTAAGCGACTTTAGCCGTTCCTCAACAATCTCCAAATGTTGGGAACTGCCGCCCTCCCGTGCCATCTGCAAGTACCCGATTGCGCTTGTCAGCGGGGTGCGTAAATCGTGGGAAATGTTGGTAATTGCCCGCTTAAACTCGGCGTTTCTAGTCTGTGCCTCAATAACAGCTTCACGCCGCTTATCCAAAACGGCGTTCATGCTGTTGCACAACTCGGCAATGTCCCTATCGGACGTTGCAGTAGTCAGTCTTGCGTTTGTGTCGGACAGCTTGATTTGTTCAAGCTGCCGACTTAAACTTTGAATATCATGCTTTAGGAAAAACATCACTTTAATTCTGCCTTTCTGAACAGTAAAAACCCGCCAACAGTACATACTAATATAAACACACCGCCCAGAATCAATGTCCTTGTTAAGTCAGGCGGAAACGCTCCGTCGGGATAGGCGTAGGTTTTCATATTAAACACAAGGTCGTACTTCATTAAATCAACAACCCTTTCGTTTATATCTTGCGCTATCATTATAAGTATGGTAGGCACGATTGCAAACGCAACATAAATCGAAATCAGCGATGCTGTGCTTTTTAATGTGAAAACGACAAACAGACCGATACATGAATACGCAAAAATCAAGTACAACTGCGGAAGATAGATTTTCGCTACCTCTTTTACAAACTCCATGTCAAAGCTACCGCCGAACCCGTTCATCAGCGTAGTTATAAGTATTGAAAGCACAACAAAAGTCACAACTGTCACAATGCAGGCAAAGCCTATCAGAATGAGCTTTGCAATATAGTATTTGAGCCTTGATTCCCCTGCGCTAATCAGATTTTTCGCCGTGCCCTTTGAAAAATCTGCGGCGGCAATAATTACTATGAAAGGCAAAATAAAGTATATTATGTCGCTTGTTCCGTCTGCAAGAATAATCGGCGCTATTTTGCCCGTCATCTTCACTTCTTCTCTCACAGTCAAGCCCTCTGCATAATCATCAAGCTCATCAGGATTTTGAAAAACATGAATATCAACACCTATTGTACCCATACCGTTTGTTGCAATAATGGTTATTATGAAAACTAAAAATACTGCTGTAGCAATGTATACACCCTTGCCGCGAAAAATTCTGTATAAATCCGCTCTTATAATATTACGCATTTGCCCGTCCTCCTTCCGCTTCACCTTCAACCAACGAAACAAAATACTCCTCAAGATTATCACCCACAACCGCAACCCCGTAAACACGCACTCCGCTTGCGTTAAGCTGATATGTTACCTCCGCCGTGTCGTTGTAATTGTCGTAAATGCGAAGCTCGTCGCCCCCGACAACCTTGTACTTTTTGACAGCAAGCGCAGTTTCGAGAATTGCCGCCGCTTTTGCCGTATCGTCCACCTTCACCGACAGACATTGCTGACATTGCTCCTGCAACTCTGAGGCGGTGAGTTCTTTGATGAGCCGCCCGCCCTCAATAATACCGTAGCGCGTGGCAATCAGCGACAGTTCGCTTAAAATATGACTGGAAATCATAAAGGTAATGCTTTTTTCGCTGTTTAGCTTTTTAATCGTTTCCCGCATTTCCACAATTCCCATAGGGTCAAGCCCGTTAATCGGTTCATCGAGAATGATAAAATCGGGATTGTTAAGAAGTGCCAGCGCAAGTCCGAGCCTTTGCTTCATGCCGAGCGAAAAATTCTTAAACCTCTTCTTTCCTGTGTCGGTCAAATTAACAAGCTCAAGGGTTTTGTTAATTACGCCCTTGTCGGGAATACCGCGCAGTAAACGATAATACTCCAGGTTCTGCACAGCCGTCATGTTAGGGTAAAGCGCGGGCATTTCCACCACGCTCCCCATGCGCTTTCTTGCGCTGTTTAGTCCTTTTTGACCCTTCGCGGAGGACTGCCCGAAAATCTCAAGCTCCCCCGAATTTGCAAAGGTCAATGCGGTAATCATACGCATAAGCGTAGTTTTTCCCGCTCCGTTGCGCCCAATCAGCCCGTAAATATCGCCCTTGCGAATAGTCAAGCTGACATTGTCAACCGCGGCGAAAGCTCCGTAACGCTTTGTGATACTGCGGGTTTGTAAGACATTCATGTAATCAATTCCTTTCGATAAATTAACTACACTATAAAATACAAGTCTTAATTATCTCTAAAAAAAGTCTTAAATAAGTCTTAAAAAATTTCTGACTATTCCCCGTTATTCCCACGCTGAAAATTTAACTGTCCCCCGAAAGTTCCCCTGCAAGCTCCCCGCAAGCTCCCCGCGCCGTTTTGAGCCCTATTCCCCTGCCATTTTGAACCCTATTCCCCACACCGTTTGAATATATTCCCCGTCTGTAAGCCTTGCAATCTTCCCGCGTATTTTACTGATATGCACGTTGACAGTATTATCATCGCCGAAAAACTCATCGTTCCAAACACTCTCGTACAGATTATTTTTCGTAAAAACCTTTGTCGGATTTTCCATAAGCAGTTTTAATATTTCGTACTCGCGTTTAGATAACCCAAGTGCTGAATCTCCGACAAAACCGTCAAAACGCTCCGAGCAGAGCGTGATTTCACGAAACGACAGCGACTGCGGCGGCTTCCCTGCATTGCTCCGAAGCTGTACCTCAATTCTCGCAATCAGCTCCGCATTGTCAAACGGTTTAGTGATGTAATCGTTTGCTCCCGCTCTCAAAAGGCTGACTACGCTGTCCTTACCCATAACAGCGGTCAGAGCAATGACAGGTGTGTTGCAGGTTTGCCGAATTTCCGATAAAACCTGCTCCCCTGTTTTGCCCGGAAGCATGAGGTCGAGCAAAATCAAATCGAAGCTGTTTGATTGCAGATACAGCAAAGCCTCCGTGCCTGAGAACGTCTGCACGGGGCTGTAGCTGTTTTGCGTGAGCAAATCACGCAGTAAATTGTTAATAGATGTGTCGTCTTCGACAATCAGAATTTTCCGTTTATCTGTCATCTGCCTATTCCTCAGATTGTTGTCATAATAATATCATAAACTGAGGTGAAGTCAAGCACTCATCGTTGACACCCGTACAAAAAGATGCTATACTAACCGACAACGCATAATTTACAGTGTCTGTAATCATTTGTGTAGAGTAAAGGACGGATTAGTGAAGTGCGTGAAATAAATATAGGGGGAAATAAAAAATGACACTTATGCAAAAATTTGAAACATTTAGCCCTGAGCAGAAAGAAAAACTGCTTGCACTCCAAAGTGCAGACCAGCTCGATGCGTTCTTAGCAGAAACAAAAAGCGAGATGTCCGCTGAGGAAAAGGCGCAGGTGTTAGAGTACATCACCAGCGGCATAGTGCCTCTTGACGACGACGACATGGAAGCCGTAGCGGGCGGCGTGCAAACCAAGAAAAACTCGGAACAGCAAGCCGAAGACGACGGGCGCATATACAATGTTCCGCCCGGTGATGACCTTTGCACTTGCAACTATAGACACAAATGGGCTCGTGAAGTAGTCAAGACGAATTTGACAGAGTGTAACTGTAGTGATGTAAAGTGCTATAAATGCGGCGCAGTTAAAGGTCATATGTGTGTTAAAATGTAGTTGCTGATTTTGGGTACAACTGAACCTTATAAAAGACAAAAAAGAAGCCTTGAGGCTTCTTTTTTTCTTATGCTCAGAAATCTGTCTAAACCGCCTGTCCAACCCCGCCAGTCCTGCCCTGCCTACCGCCTGTCTGCGGACAGGCGGACGACAGGCTCAGAAATCAGCCTATATTATTATCGTAAGATTATTAACCCCGAACGTTTCGCAGTAATCTGTATTTTTCACAGTATCTACCACCATTTTCAGACCGAGAAATTCCTTGTGCCGCAATGATTCGTCAAGGGTCAGCTTCTTTGATAAATTCAAGTCTTTGTAGTATTCGAGAGGGTTGAATTTATCTCCGCTGTTACGAATCCGCATGATTACGTCGTCCTCATATAACAGGATACGCACGTTCATGCTGCCGTCGCGTTTTTTCAAGCTAAATTCCCTTATCAGCAGCAGCATTTCCTCAATCGCCAGTGCTATCAGGTTTGAACGCGACTTGTTTAGTTTATTTTGCTCGCAAAAACCCGATATGCTTCGCGAGCAGTCCATAATTTCTTCAACACCTGCACCTGTTGAAAAAGAAGAATATGTGCCGTTTTTTTCCGCTTGCGTGTCAATCAGAAACACCTTTGTTAAATATTTGTTTTTGGCGGACACTATAAGACTGTAAATAACAAGTGCCAATACACATAATGCGGGGCATATCCACAGGGAGTACCACACGCCATCCATACCGAAAATGTTTGAAAGTATAAATATCGGCGGTAACAGGAAACCAAGCCGCCGACAAATCATTATGATGTTTGTCACCATATTTCTCTCCGACGCCTTGAAAAAGAAATACATGGAAAAGAAAAACGTGTCAAAAACAATGCTTATTGCAAGTGCCACAAGCATTGAACGCATAATTTCGCGGGCAACCCCTTCCCCCATGCCGAACAGAGATGCAATTTGCCCCGAAAAAACAATCGCCAACGCACCTGCTATTACACTAAGCGACATGCCGTAAATAAGTGCGACCCTCACAACTTGTTTCGCGCTTGTCGAATCGCGCTCGGCTTTCATCACTCCCGCAATTTGTACAAGCGCAAGGGCGCAGGCATAATATATTGCCCCAAACACGCCCAGAAGCGTACCATACGTGCTGTATGCCGAAAGCTCCAGCTTGCTGTACGAGGTTATCAAAAGCATATTTATAGCCATTGCGCTGAAAATAAAACAGACATCGCCTGCAACATTAGACAGACCGTATCTTGCAATGTTGGAGAGAATCTTAATCATTTGCGCCGCAGTGACTTTCGCAAACCCAAGAACCTTTGTCTTCACCGCCGTGATATAAACAATTACTATTCCTGTTAACGCATATCCCACACATGCCCCGATTGCGACCGCGCTGATTCCCTGCCCCGACTTTATGAGCAGATAGGTTATGATAAGTGAACTGACAGGTGCAATGCAGTTTATCCAGACGAGCTTTCCCAAATAGCCGTCGAATTTAAGCAGACCGTTACCTGCAGAAACAATCGGCTGAAAAAGCCCTAAGATTAAATATACTATTGCGTATATGCGTGCTTCGCTGTACATTTCCTCTGTTATTTTTAACGCGCTGAGAATATTATCAAGAAATATTAAGCCAAACACGGCAATCACAGCACAAAAGAACAGGTTTGAAATATAAGCGACAGATACTGCTCTTTTCGCGCCGTCATAGTCATTTGCTCCTATGTATTGCGAACAGAGTACAGAGCAGCCGATTTCATAAAGCGCACCCAACAGGACAAACACAAAAGAAAAAGGTATCAACAAGCCGACAGTACCAAGTGCGGCAGGTCCGAGCATACTCCCTGCCAGTACCGTCGCAACCAATTGCACAGAGGTTCTGACAAAAGTGGAAATACTTGTTGATACAAAAAATCTTTTATAAAGGCTGTTGATAAATAAATTGCTGTTATGCAGGTTATCCACAGGACCACCCCAATCTCAAATTAAAATTTTTCCGATATATAACCTATTCCTCAGGAGGTCCGTGATGCTCCTCCGGCGGCGGTGTCGGGTCAGATGGCGGCGGTTCGGTCGGCGGCGGGTCAGTCGGCGGTGCCGTAGGCTTAGGTGTTGCTTGCGGCGCATCCTTGTCATACACTATAATTTTAGGCCTCATTCTGTAAGTGTCCCTGCTGACCCGCGTAACTACGGGATTTCCGTTACTGTCTAATATGGGGTTATTAAACTCCGGGTCGGAGTAGTGGTGTCTGTATACCTCAAAAATACGCCCCACATTACCCTCCGACAAGGTAATCCTCTCGCCCGGCTTTGGTTTTTCGCCGTCATTCTCTGTGTGCGCACGTTCAATGACCTCTATCGCTATCGGCGAGTTGTCCAAATCCTCCTTAGACTCTACCCGATAATACACCTCTTTTTCCCTTGTGCCGTAAATCTTCAACGAAACCGTGACAGCTCCCGTTGTAATTACCTCTAACCTAATTGGGTAATCAGAGTTATTCTTGAACTTAAAATCAATATTGCCATAAGCGACGGTCGCATCTTGTCCGCCCGGTAAATATCCCACCATGCGCCCGTGAATCGTTCTGGAAACAATTTCAAAATCAGTCTGCAAGAGTGCCGAGTATAATACCGATGTAACCTGACATATACCCCCGCCTAAGGTTGGTACAAATTCACCGTTTACAATGGCATTGGCTTCTTGATAACCGTTTTCCGCAGTACGTTTTCCGACTATGTCATTAAATGAGAAGGTTTCGCCAGGCTGTAAAACCAAATCATTAACTGCCGCCGCCGCAAGCCTGACGTTGGTTGACCTGGCACTGCTGCTGCCTTGCCCCGCCTGTCTTTCCGCAAGCACATCCCGAAAAAGCATATCACGAAGCTGTTCCTGCGACAGCTCAGGCTCAAGCACATAGACAGGAATTACAACAGTCGCGCCGCTTTCCGCATTTCTGAGGTTCTCCTCTGCTTCTTGCAAATCAAAGGTTTTCCCCGCACTGCTCTCTGTCGCACCCATATTCACAGAATCATAATTTATTGATTTCGGATTACCGCGTTGCATATCATAGGTTGATGATATCGGCTCAACGTGTATGTGACTGTGAATGGAGGATAAGTCAATCCCCTCCTCCGCGCTTTCCGCAGGAAGAAATCTAACCTCAATATGGTCGTGCTGTTCAATCGCCCGCTTCATCGAAAGCTCCGCAAAATTAAACACCTCGTCCGCAGTCACAGGGGCATAGCTTGTACCCTTAACAATGGTTATACTGCTTTCGCTGATTTCAAGATTATTATCAAACAGCGATTCGTTGAAAATCTGCGTATATTCTTCGGCAAGCTCGCGTATTACGGTGGTATCGTAGTCAGGCAGACTAAGCTCATTAAGCTCCGTCTTACCGAACAGCGACTTTATATAGGTGATTTCATTTGCAAAAAACGAACCATCTCTGCCAAAGCTGTACGCCGCCGCCGCCGCTTCTGCGGCACTGAGCTTTAACCCGACCTCTTCTCCGTTTACGGTGAAGCTTACATCATACGGAAAAACTACTGTTACGGATATTTCGGACGCGCTTTGCTCATAACCGCTGTCTATCAGGGCTTGTTTGGCTTCCTCAAAGGTAAGCCCCGACATATCTAAACCTTCAGCCCAAACATCAGGGAAAATAGTGTCTAATGAACTGACATGATAGCCCAACGCAATAAATCCCGCCGCCGCTCCGACAAGGAGTACACATATTATTACCACTAAAATGATAATGCGGGTTGTGCGTTTTTTATTCTTTCTGCTTTTAGCTACAAGTACCATATCTGATTTATGCTCTCCGTTTAATTTTATTGTTGCCTTTTGGGGCTTGCGTTGTAAGTATCTTTAATGCCTTTATTGCCGAATTTGTGCCTTGCGTTTTGTTGCCCTGCTGTGCCGAATTTGTGCCTCGCATTTGTTGCCCTGTTACTGTCCTGCGGTAGTGCCCTGCTGTGCCCCCGCGTTAGTGTAAATCACTGCGCCCTACAAGCCGTTTTCCGCCGAATAACCCTGCGGCTAAAGGACGATTATCAAAAAGTGTAAACTGCGCGGAATCTCCCGCAGTATCCTTTTGCCAAGGTTTGCTTATTTGGGTTCTTTGCCTTGTTTGCGCTTCCAAAATATCTCCAATCAAGGTGTTTGACAGTAAAAAGCCTTTTGGAGTAAACCTCCAACGGTCGTCCTTAAACACAGCCAACCCCTTTTTCTCATACTCACGCAACAAATCAAGCACAAGGTCCATCTTCAACCTGTAAATATGGTAATATTCTTCCTCTGATATACCGCGTGTTGTTCTGAGCCTTAGCATTAAATACTCTCCCGCATTTTCAAAATCGGACATTTCTTCCTCGTGTTCTACAATTCTTTCACCCAGCTTGATTTGTTCGATATATTTTTCGACATCCTCTGTAAAACTGTATCTGCTTTGATTTATATACGAATGCGCGCCGGGTCCGAACCCGATATATTCCTCGCCTAACCAGTATTTCATGTTGTGCTTTGATTCAAACCCGCGCCGTGCAAAGTTGGAAATCTCATACTGCTTGTAACCGAAGCGACCCAAGATGTCAACCGCATAAAGGTACATATCAGCCTGTGTGTCGTCGTCGGGCAAAAACGGAGAATCCTTAAACGCATAAAGCTCTGTCCGCTCGTCTATTTTTAAGCTGTAGCATGATATGTGCTCTGCCTTTAATCCCGCAACCTTTTGTACCGATTGAGTCCAAATATCCTTAGTTTGCGAAGGCAACCCGAAAATTATATCCGCGCTCAGGTTCTTAAATCCTGCAAGCCTTGCATCCTTAAAGGTCTGCTCGGCATCTTCAAAGGTGTGTGTCCTGTCCAAGTTTCTGAGAAGTGTGTTATCCGCACACTGCACCCCGACTGAAAGCCTGTTAAATCCTGCACGTCTGAGCTTAATCATTTCATCCTTAGTAATACTCGCAGGGTTGACCTCTACCGTAATTTCCGAATCCAAAAGCACATGACCGTTATTTTTGAGCGCGGTAAGTATTTCAATCAATCGCATAGCTCCGAAATGGCTTGGAGTGCCCCCGCCAAAATAAACCGTGTCTATCAGATAACCGTCGAGCTGCGCCGAATACTCCTCTATGTGTTTAATAACTGCGGTCTTATATGCGGACATATGTTTATCCCCACCCGCATCACCCGACAATGAGTAAAAGTTACAGTACGCACATTTGCGTTTGCAAAACGGTATATGAATGTATATGCCTACTTTTTTTTCCATAATCCCCGCTCAATCTCTTATCATCTACGCTCGGTCTTTGCAGTCCCCGCTCAATCTCTGTAATCCGCGCTCGAACTCTACAATTCCCGCTCAATCAGACAGATTTTTAACCCTTAACATCTAAAACAGCATTATACTAAATTTATTATCATTTTGCAATCAATAATTTACGATTTTCCCCATATTATTTACAATATTTTACATTTTGTTTACAATTTTTGCTTATGATAATGAACAGAAAATTAAATTTCGCAAGTTTTCAATAATATGATGAAAAGTCTTTGATTTTTTGACGAAATACGTTTATAATTGTTCACGATATAGAAATAAATTTATCGGAGGTAAATTAAATGAGCATAAACATCGGCATCAACGGCTTTGGCCGTATCGGCAGACTGGTATTCCGCGCAGGGCTTGATAACCCCGACTATAATTTCGTGGGTGTAAACGACCCCTTCATGACGCCCGACTATTTGGCATATATGCTGCGTTATGATACGGTACACGGCAAGTTTGACGGCGAAATCTCTTATGACGACAACTCCGTCACGGTAAACGGCAAGAAAATTCTGTTCTTCGCCGAGAAGAACCCCGCCGACATTCCTTGGGGCGCAAACAATGTTACCTACGTCATTGATGCAACGGGTATATTCCATTCAGCGGAAGCATCACAGGCGCACATCAACGCGGGCGCGAAAAAAGTTATTTTCACAGGTCCTTCAAAGGACAGCACCCCCATGTTTGTCATGGGTGTAAACCACAGCAAATACACTAAGGACATGACCTTTGTTTCCAACGCTTCCTGCACGACAAACTGCCTTGCTCCGATTGCTAAGGTTCTCAACGACAGCTTCGGCATCAAGGACGGGCTTATGACCACAGTTCACTCCGCCACCAACACACAAATGGTCGTGGACGCGCCCTCGAAAAAAGACTGGCGCGGCGGCAGAGCGGCATCGGGCAACATCATCCCCTCGTCAACAGGGGCAGCCAAGGCTGTCGGTGTCGTTATGCCTGAGCTAAAGGGCAAGCTGACAGGTATGTCCATGCGCGTACCCACACTGAACGTGTCGGTCGTTGACCTCACAGTCAACCTCGAAAAACCCGCAAGCTACGCGGACATCTGCGCGGCAATGAAAAAAGCCTCCGAAGGCGAGCTTAAAGGCGTGTTAGGCTACACAGAAGATATGGTCGTTTCTTCCGACTTTATCGGTGACCGCAGAACGTCAATTTTTGATGCAAAAGCAGGCATCGCGCTGACAGACACCTTTGTTAAGGTCGTTTCATGGTATGACAACGAATGGGCGTACTCCAACAAGGTACTCGACTTAGTCGCTCACATGAACAAGGTAGACAACGCGTAACAACGCAAAAAAGGAGCCGTAGAGGTGGGCTTATGTACACCCCTGCGGCTCCTGACCTTTACCCATATCAAATAAGTACAAAATCAAATGAGGAATTTCGGATGAGAAAAACAAAAATTGTCGCAACATTAGGACCTGCCACCGACGACCCCGCTGTGCTTCGTAGCTTGCTTGAAGCGGGTTTAGATGTCGCTCGCTTTAACTTTTCGCACGGAAGCCACGAAGAACACACAAAACGCATCAACCTGCTTCGCAATGCTTGTGAGGAAACAGGCTTAACCGTCGCAATGCTCGCAGACACAAAGGGACCTGAAATCAGGCTCGGCTCTATTGAGGGCGGCAAGGCAATGTTAGTCCGTGACGATTCATTTACACTAACCACAGATAATATAGTCGGAAATTCCACCATCGCATCCGTATCCTACGACGACCTCAGCTCAAAGGTCAGACAAGGCTCTCGTATACTCATTGACGACGGGTTAATTGAGCTTGTGGTAGAATCCGTAACCGGAGCAAATATCCTCACCCGTGTCGTAAACGGAGGACCTATCTCCAACAGAAAAGGTGTCAACGTGCCCTCCGTGAGCTTGGATATGCCGTATATTTGCGCCCAAGACCGCACGAATTTTCGTTTTATCGTAGAGAACGACTTTGACATAATCGCGGCATCCTTTGTCCGCACAGCCGAGGACATCAGTCAAATACGTGATGAGCTTTACCGCGTAAAAAGCGATAACAAGATAAAGATAATTGCAAAAATTGAAAACTCCGAAGGTGTCACCAACTTAGATTCGATTTTGGCTGTCTGCGACGGGATAATGGTAGCCCGCGGCGACTTGGGTGTTGAGATTGAGTATGCGGAGCTTCCCATTCTTCAAAAGGATATGATTACGCGAACGCTTGAACAGGGAAAACCCGCAATTACAGCAACACATATGCTTGAATCAATGTGCGAAAACCCGCGCCCGACACGCGCCGAAGCATCAGACGTGGCAAACGCTATCTACGACGGAACCAGCGCAGTCATGCTCTCAGGCGAAACCGCCGTCGGCAAGTACCCTGTCGAGGCGCTTAAATGTATGTCAAAAATCGCCACCCGCATTGAGAAATCCATAGACTATCAGGAACGCTTGGCATACGCTAATTATTCGGTAAAAACCTCAATAACAAACGCAATCTCACACGCCACAGTAACTACGGCGCACGACCTCAAAGCATCGGCAATACTAACAGTATCAATGTCGGGCAATACCGCGCAGAACGTGTCAAAATACCGCCCGAACTGTCCAATCATAGCCTGCACCCCCGACCCGCAAGCTATGCGGCAGTTAAAGCTCAACTGGGGCATTGTGCCGCTACTCACAGGAGAGGACCACGATACAACGACACTGTTTAACCATGCGGTGCAGGTAGCGCAAAACGCAGGCTACGTAAAAGACGGCGACCTCATCGTTCTGACTGCCGGTGTCCCCGTAGGACACTCAGGCACAACAAATATGCTGAAAGTCCACGTCGTCGGCGAAAAGATATTGGTGTAGGTCGTTTTCAAGAGTGTTTACATATAGCGAACGGTTAGCGGAGCAAGTTAGCGAATGTAGGCGAAATGAAAGAAATAGGCGAATCGGTGTTTGAGCGAAGCGAGTTTCGATTCGCCTCTGAAATAAGCCGTACAGGCGCTTTTTGCGTAGGTCTGAGGTGTGAGGATTGCTAAATTCTCACACCTCAGCAAGTGAGCATATGTAAACACTCTTGAGAGCAAACACCCATTCCTACTCTCCGCGTTTTTCGCGAATCAGCTTCTCTTTTGTGTCTTTTATCCTGCGTAACCGTTTGGTTCGCAGGATATTATACCTTACAATCAAAGCAATATAGACCGCAACAATAATAATCAGCGTAATAATCAAAAAACGCGCCAACGGCGTTCGCAAAGCCGAAGAAATCTGTTGCTTTGTGTACTCCAGCGGGTCTATCTCTATACTCGTGTTAGCAATCAAATCAATCTTGTCAAGAACAACACCATCTCTTGAAATAACAACCTCGCCAAGCACAGCCCCCGAAGAAACAGGCGCAATAAGAGAACTGTTATTTTTCTCGGAATAAATAGTTATATCGAAAACGAAAGCATCTGTTGTCACGGAAGAATCCAACAGCAACGTCAAAGCCCGCTCAGGACGGACATTCACGAAATCTGCGCCCGAACCATGCTCGACAGGCACTCTTGCAAGCAAATCAGTAGTTCTCACAATATCACGCCAACCGTAATTCTCATACCCCCACATAAAAAGCCTGTACGACTCGGTAAAATGCTGTAAATTGACAGACTGGTCCGCATTTATAATGTCACGCGCACCGAGAACAACCGAAATAAGAGAAAGCCCCTCCTCCTCTGCGGAAGCGACAAGCGAGAACCCGCCCTCATAAGAGCTGCTGCTCAAACCCGATAAGCAATAACCGTAATAATAGATACCGCTTTGGTTAAGCATGGAATTTGAGCTGACTAAGGTGCGGGATTCCGTGTCCTCCGTCCGCTCGGTAATATGCCGATACGTCCCCGCAATCTCGCTGAACAAATCACTCTTTAACGCCGCATTGTAAATAATGTACATATCATACGCCGTAGTGTACTGGTTTTCGTGATACTGACCGTGCGGATTGACAAAATTCGTATCAGAACACCCAAGCTCGGCGGCTTTCTCATTCATCATCCTCACAAACACTTCCACAGTCCCCGCCATTCGCAAAGCAATCATATTACACGCCTCATTCGCGCTTCCGACAAAAGCACTGTACATAAGGTCAATAAACGTTACAAACTGACCCGGCGAAATACTCTGTGTGGTGCTGTTTTGATTTATATCGTGCCATGCGGATTCGGTCATCTCAATAATCTCATGGTCGCTTATCACGTCGTTTTCAACAGCTTGGGCGGCAATAAGCACCGTCATAATTTTTGCGAAAGAATCCGCAGGGTGTCTGCGATGAATATCCTGCTCATATAAAATTGTCCCCGTTTCCGTTTCAATCAGCAAAGCCGCCTGCGCTTCAATACTTTGCAGATACGGCGAAGCGAACGCGGGATAAAGCGCGGCAGCTTGCAGTAAGATAATGACTATAAGTAAAATTGCAATTTTTTTCATCATGTCGGTTTTTCTCCGTTGTGAAAGTAGGAGGTTGCAAAATCTGCGAGTGCTATAACAAAATATATCACATTAAACCCCAATCTGCAAATATCGTATTTCTGTAGCAATAATGCTTCAAATATGATACAATAGTAAGGGAAATAAGTTAAATGTAGAGTTTTCCAACTTTCAGTACCCCTAATTCAACACTTCTTACAACTTTTGCGGCAAAAACAAAGCATTAAAAGCACTTGCTTGCAGGAAAATGTAAGAAAAGATTCTAAGGGGTATGAAAATGAGATTGAAACGTATAGAACTGGTTATTATCACGATAACATTAGCATTTGTGGTTTTCACGGGAGGGTTCTTCACAGGTCGCAATTACAGCACAGTGAGCATCGCGGCTCAGGTGGAGCAGTCGGACGGAACTCTCGGTTCGCAGGTTTCCATGACGCACGAGTACGGCAATGTCCCGCAAAACCCAACATCAAACCCGCAAACATCGGAAATCCAACTCAGTATAGGTATCACAGAATCTGCGGCATTACCGCAAAACTCCGAAAACGTCGGCTCGTCGCAAAGCTCTGGCACTCCCGCCATAAGCGACGGGAAAATCAACATCAACACCGCCACACACGGAGAACTGACGGATTTACCCGGTATAGGAACAGCTCTTGCCTCACGCATTATTGACTACAGAACGCAAAACGGCAGCTTTGCGAAAATTGAGGACATAAAAAATGTATCAGGCATTGCACAGCGCAGGTTCGATGCCATAAAAGACCTCATAAAGGTCAACTAAGCCCCCAGCCCCCCAAGCCCCCCTTAAAACAAACTGCAAATCGGAGAGCATATGAAAATTTTAGTTGTTGATGACGAAAAAACATTAGTAAAAGGAATCAAGTTTAATCTCGAAAACGAGGGCTATCAAGTTGACACAGGCTATGACGGGCATGAAGCCGTCGAGCTTGCCCGAAGCGGCAGCTATGACCTGATAATCCTTGATATTATGATGCCTGAGCTTGACGGATTAGAAGCATGTATGCGTATACGCGAGTTTTCGACAGTCCCTATTATCATGCTCACAGCGCGGAGCGAGGACACAGACAAGGTAATAGGATTCGAGTACGGAGCGGATGACTATATAGCAAAACCCTTTAACATTTTGGAGCTCAAAGCCAGAATACGCGCAATGCTCAGGCGCAGTGCCTTAGTCAGCAGTAGCACCGAAACCGTCATCACGGTCGGCAACATAACCATTGACACGGAAAAACGCATTGCGACAAAAAAAGACAAAACAGTCGAGCTGACAGTCAAAGAATTTGACGTGTTCGATTTACTGATAAAAAATCCGGGGCGAGTGTACAGCAGAGAAATGCTGCTCAACATCATTTGGGGTTACGAATATCAAGGGGACATCAGAACCGTTGACGTGCACATTCGGCGGCTTCGCGAAAAAATGGAGGAAGACCCGGCAAATCCTGAGTACATAATGACAAAATGGGGGGTCGGATACTATATCAGAGGTTAGCACAGGTTCCGATACAACACCGGATGCAGAGGTTGATACAGGTACAAAGTCCCAAGCTGAGTACGCAGTCAGAAAGCTCATGTTTTTCAGCAGCTTGCGTACAAAGTTTGCTCTGACATATATTGCGGTTGTGGCTATCGTGTTGATTCTCATCAACACATATTTTTTGACGGCTTCCCGCGACATGATTTTCTCGTCAAAAAAATCCTTCGTTGAGAGCCAAGTCACACTCATCGTAACGCACCTTGAAGAATCTTTTTCATCTCTTTCCATTGAGGACGGCGAAAGAGTGGCGGCAATCGTATCTCAATTGGAAATAACGGGCGGCACACACATAATCATTACCAACGATAAAGGTGATGTCATATACGACCCTACCGAACGGTCGGAAATGGAGAACTTCCCGAAGCACTACATTACAGCCGCGTTAGAGAAAAATAACGTGTTTTTCTCCGAGTTTATAGGCGGGACTTTTTCAAGCAGTGCTTTCTCTCCAATATTCAGTTACGGAACGCTTATCGGGGCTGTCTGTTTTATTGAAGATGAAACCGACCAAGGTACTTTAATGCTTGATATGCAAGGCACAATCCTCAACATATCCATAATTATCGCATTGCTTTCCATAGTCATTGTTACGTTTCTGATTTTATCTGTAGGACACCGCCTGAACCGCATATTTCATGCTGTAAAATCGGTTCGCGAGGGTGAGTACAACTATACAATCGAAATGAAAGGCAGGGACGAGTTCGCGCTCCTCAGCGACGAATTTAACAGCTTGACGGGAAAACTCAGAGAAACAGAGGAGGTGCGGCGAAGATTTGTCGCCGATGCTTCGCACGAGTTAAAAACACCTCTTGCCACCATCAGGCTTTTGACCGACAGTATTTTGCAAAACCCGAATATTAAAGCTGATACCGTGTTGGAATTTATCAGCGACATCAACAGCGAAGCGGAAAGACTGTCCCATACAACCAACAAGCTAATGACCCTCACACGGTTTGACAGTCAAATCAGCGACGAGCTGACCCGCGTAAACATGAAAGACGCGGTCAAAGAAACCGTCAGAATGTTAGAAACTCTCGCGGAAAATAGAAACGTGTCAATAAAAACGCAGTTTTCCGACGAATGTTATATAAACGGCACGGAGGACAGCGTTCATCATATAATATTCAATTTGATAGAAAACGCGATAAAGTACAACCACCGCGGCGGTAGCGTGGTGGTCAGCTTAGAGCTGATTGATGAAAAGGTCGTACTGGCAGTAAAGGACAGAGGCATAGGCGTTCCCGATAAAGACCTGCCCCATATTTTTGACAGGTTTTATCGTGTTGATAAATCGCGCTCCTCAGGCAGCTCCGCCACAGGCAACGGACTTGGTCTTGCCATTGTTTCGGATGCCGTGCGCGAGCTCGGCGGTAGTGTCACGGCAAAAAAACGGCAAAACGGCGGCATGGCTTTTATTGTAGAGTTTGCTTACGCCTCATTTGATAACAACGGGTGAACGCCGCCACTCCCCTCCGCCCATGCGTTCTTCCGCTTTGCTGTAACCCAGAGCGTAAAAATCCGTAGCTCTGCACTCCAACTCAAACAACCTCACAGCTCGCCTGCCGTGCCCCGACACGGAGGCGGGCTTTGTAATTATCGGAAGCGTTGCCTTTTTTGTTGCGTTCGCCAACACATTTTTTGACACGTTTTCCGCCGCGTTTGCCGTGTTGTTCGCCCTGTTCGTCGTGTTCGCCGCGTGTTTCAACACTTCCCTGCCGCGCTCGTTCATTGCAAGAACGCGAATGTACGGCGGCGGCTCTTTCACGTCATTATTCGTAATTCCCAAAACCGCACACATCATCACGCGCCGAATCCTTGACATTGCAAACCGTTTTGTCTTTACACCCTCAAGCACGGCAGAAACCGTCGGAGCAATCGGAGCGATACGGGAAAAACGGCGGTCAAGCCCGTCGGAAGCACTCGGCACTTCAGCAAAGTCAGGAGTCGCCCGCAAACGCGCCAGTATAGCCTGCTCCATATTTTTCATCAAAATCGGACCTCTGCCCGCAATAATTTCTTCCATGCAAACAGCAAACGAAGCACCGGGCATATTCTCAAGCGGTACAGAGCCTGATGCAAAGACCTTGCGCAGTGCGGAAGCAGAGCAACCGACATCGCTGTCGTGCTCCCCGCCTGCGCGCTTCACGGTTATCGGGCGCATAACAGAGTTAATTTCTTCAATCGCCTTTATATACTCGATACCGAGAGTGTTGTTCGGCGACTTAAAAACATACGAAAGCTCGCCAAGCACAGCATCAGCGGCTAATTGCTGTGCGCGGGCATACGGTAGCCCCATACCAAGCCCCTCTCTGATATGCTCTTGCGCTTTGTCCGAAATGATTAAACGCGCCGCATTTTTCAGAGCTTCAATGTCGCCGTGCTCACTGCCGAATGAAATAAAATCGCACACGCCAAGAGCGTCCAAGAGAAACACCGCAGACTTGGCAAACTCACGCGCCGAGCCCAAGGCGAACGGAACAGGCAGTTCAATCACAACGTCCGCCCCGCCCAATACTGCCATTTTTGCTCTTGCGTGTTTGTTGAAAATCGCAAAATCGCCGCGTTGCACAAAGTTCCCGCTCATAACGCAAACTGTACAGACATCACCGCCCAAAATTTCTTTTGTCTTTTCAATATGCCTTGAATGACCCAAATGAAAAGGATTATATTCACAAATAATACCGACAGTATCCATAACAACCCCTTGTAATATGTGTAATTATATCATATAATCTACAATATTGTTAAAATTGTTAAAAAAGGTGGAAAACTAAATGAACGTATTAGTTATCAACGCAGGCAGTTCCTCGCTAAAATACCAACTCTTTGAAATGGAAACAGAAACAATCCTCGCAAAAGGACTGTGTGACAGAATCGGAATCGGTGGCCACATAAAACACAAGCCCGAAAACGGCAAGCCGACATACGATGAGGACATCACACTCCCCACACACGCCGAAGCAATCAGCGCCGTCGTCGAAAAACTCACCTCGGAAAAGTACGGCGTGATAAACAGCCTGACCGAAATAAACGCCATAGGACACCGCACGGTACACGGCGGGCGAAAATTCTTCGGGAGCGCACTCATTAACGACGACGTGCTTGAAGTCATCAAAGACTGTGTTCGGCTTGCTCCGCTTCACATACCCGCTAACCTCATGGGTATAGATGCTTGCACGGCGGCGATGCCGGGCGTACCGCAGGTCGCCGTTTTTGACACCGCATTTCACCACACCATGCCCGAACACGCGTACATCTATCCCATCCCGTACAAATACTACGAACAAAATGACATACGCCGATATGGATTTCACGGCACATCACACAGATATGTGTCCGCGATTGCGATTGAATATCTCGGACTGCAAGACAAAGACTCCAAGATAATCACCTGTCATCTCGGCAACGGTTCGTCGCTTGCCGCTGTGAAAAACGGAAAAAGCATTGACACCACAATGGGCGTAACCCCGCTCGAAGGTGTCCCGATGGGTACGCGCACAGGCAACATCGACCCGTCACTCGTAGACATCATCTCGTCGATAGAGGGCACTGCGATAAAAGAAACAATGGACATACTCAACAAAAAATCAGGCGTACTCGGAATCTACGGTAAATCCTCAGATTTCCGCGACATAGAGCTTGCCGCAGGCATTGATGAAAGCTCAGAGCAAATTGACAGCTCCGCACCTCCCGACAAACGCGCACAGTTAGCCCTTGATGTTTTCTCATATAACACAGCGAAGCTCATAGGGTCTTACGTCGTCGCACTCGGCGGATTGGATGCCATTGTGTTCACTGCGGGAATCGGCGAAAACTCCTCGTATGTACGCAAGGCAATTTGCGATTGGCTCGGCGGCATTGGCGCATATATTGACGAAAAGAAAAACACAGGTCGGGCAAGCGGTGTACTCGATATAACAAAATCAGGTTGCAACGTAAAGACCTTAGTAATCCCGACAAACGAAGAACTCGTGATTGCCCGTGATACAATCGCGCTGATTAACAAGTAAATTCTCATGCTGACAGACAAATCGTTACAAATACTTGAATTACCCGAAATACTTGAGCTGCTGGCGGAAGAAGCCGTCAGCGGCTCTGCGGTCGAAGCTGTAAAAATGTTGCGCCCGTATTCTGACATTCAAACTATTCAAGCGGAGCTTGACGAAACCACCGCCGCCACGGAAATGATGATGCTCAGGCAAACTCCCCCATTTTCGGGTGTTAAGGACATACGAACGGTAGTCAAACGCGCCGACATGGGAGGTGCGTTAAATGCGCGTGAGCTGCTTGATGTGGCCGACCTTTTACGCGCCGCCGCTTCATCAATCGCCTACTTCACAAATGACAAAAACAGCGGAGAAACGGCAATCGACTATCTTTTTAACGCGCTCAACTCAAACAAGTTTCTGCAAAACAAGATTCAATCTGCGATAATATCCGAAGAAGAAATCTCCGACAACGCAAGCACCGAGCTTGCCCATATCCGCCGCCGCATACGCCTTGCAGGAGATAAAATACGCCAAACGCTCAACAAAATAATCACATCCCCGACCTACGCAAAAGCACTTCAAGAACCCATAATTACCATACGCAACGACAGATATGTCGTGCCTGTCAAGGTGGAACACAAATCCGCAGTACCCGGCATGGTACACGACATATCCTCATCAGGCGCAACACAATTTATCGAGCCTATGACAGTTGTAAACCTGAACAACGAGCTGCGCGAATTAGCCTCGCAAGAAAAAGACGAAATCGACAGAATCCTCATGGAGCTGTCAGCAGATGTCGCCGCCGACTCGGATAACATAGTCGGCGATTTTGACACGCTCACAAAGCTCGACTTTATTTTTGCGAAAGCAAAGCTATCATACAAAATGGATGCCGTGCTTCCGATACTGTCCGAACACAGCGAGGTTAGGTTATACAGTGCCCGCCACCCCCTGCTTCCCAAAGACGAGGCAGTTCCCGTTGACATACGGCTTGGCGGTGAATATGACACGCTGATAATCACAGGCCCGAACACAGGCGGAAAAACCGTCGCGCTCAAAACACTCGGACTGCTGTGCGCTATGGTTGCGTGCGGACTGCATATCCCCGCAGGGCACGGGAGCATAATGCCCGTTTTCAGCGAAATCCTCGCCGACATCGGTGACGAGCAATCCATAGAGCAGTCACTTTCAACATTTTCCTCACACATGACAAACATAATCGCAATACTTAAACAATGCACTCCGGGTTCTCTGCTGCTGTTTGACGAGCTTGGCGCGGGAACAGACCCCGTCGAAGGTGCGGCACTTGCCATTTCAATAATTGAACATGCGCGGAAATCAAAAGCACTGATTGCCGCCACCACTCACTACGCCGAGCTGAAAGGATACGCGCTCCGCTCAAAAGGTGTCATCAACGCTTCCTGCGAGTTTGACATCGAAACACTAAGACCGACGTACAAGCTGATAATCGGAATCCCCGGCAAGTCAAACGCCTTTGCCATTTCAAAGCAGCTCGGCTTGTCGGATAAAATCATTGAAGATGCAAAGGCTCGTGTCAGCACAGAAAACACGGCATTTGAAGACACGCTCAAAGGGTTGGAAGAAATTCGTTTCACATTAGAGCAGGAAAAGGAAGAAGCCGCAAAGCTGCTCGCAGAAGCCGAAGCGGAAAAGAAAAAGGCTCTTGAGCTTCGCTCCTCACTTGATAAGGAGCGTGGTCGCCATGTTGAAACAGCAAAACGCGAAGCGGCGGCAATCCTTGAAGAAGCGCGAAATATCGCCCGCTCCGTGAGCGACGAAATAATGGAGCTTCAGCGAAAAGCGTTAAACGAGGTAAACGCACAAACCCTCAATAACGAGAAATCCAATCTGCTTCGCCGATTAAACGAATCCGAAAACGCACTTACCGCCACACCCGCACCGACCAAAAAGAAACCTCAAACAAGAGAGATAACTCCAGGCGACAGGGTTATGTTAGACGGGTTCGGCACTCCCGCAGACGTGATTTCAATAAACAACGACGGCGTGCTTTCGCTCCAAGCGGGAATTATGAAGGTTACTGCACACATCAGCGAAGTCACGCTCATAGAAAGCAAGGAACAGCTTGAAATAAAAAAACACATTGCAAAATCAGAAGCAAAGCTACGTGAAACAGTTGTAACCCCTGAGCTTCACATTCGCGGCATGACCACAGAGGAAGCACTCCCCTTAGTTGAGCAGTTCATTCACAACGCAAAAATGGCAAATCTGCACTCTGTTACAATCATTCACGGTAAAGGCACAGGAGTATTAAGAAAGGCTGTTCACAGAACCCTAAAGCAAAGCAGTCTTGGCGTAAAATCATTTCGTCTTGGCGTTTACGGCGAAGGCGAAACAGGTGTCACCATAGTGGAGTTATAAACTGCGTATGCTTTTAACCCGCATACCCGTATATTAGGAAATTATGCTTGACGAGATTATAAGTATTTGGTAAATTATAGATAGTTCAGGTTTTACTATAATATTAGGAGGAACCATACAAATGTACGAGAAGAAGGCTACGATTATGAAGCAAGTCGGGCTTCATGCAAGACCCGCCACATTTCTTATTCAAAAAGCCAACGAATACAGGAGCAGCATCTGGATTGAAAAAGATGAGCGCAGGGTAAACGCCAAGAGCCTGTTGGGTGTGCTGTCACTCGGTGTCGCGCAAGGCGCAACCATCAGTATCATAGCAGACGGTCCCGACGAAGTTATCGCCGTTGACACACTATGCGAGCTAATTAACTCCGATTTCGAGGAATAACCGGCAAATACAGAAAAAGAATTCGGTTGGCGGATAACACGCCAACCGGACTTTTTGTTTGATTGAATTTGATTGAATTTATCAGCATACGCTCTCAACACAATCAACGGCGGTAAAACAAAATACCAACGCAAATCGGGCCGCAGTGATTGGAAATAACGCACCCCGCAGGACAGCAAATTATTTCGTCAAAGTCTTTAACCGACTTTATTTTACTTACAACCTCTTGAATCAGCTCGTCAGACATAGTGGGCGGATATGTTACGAAAATACGCTTTGTGTCAATATCGTCACGATTTGCGAGCTTATCCTCAACATATTGCAAAATGATTTTATCAAACTCACCGCGATATTTCTTAATGACATCCATTTTGCCGTCAATAACACCGATACAAGGGTTGAGCTTCAGCAAGTTAGCACCCATAGCCGCAAGAGCCGAGCAACGCCCGCCGAGATGTAAATATTTGAGCGTTCCGATAACAAAACTTGACTCGACCTTTGGCACTAACCTTTCAAGCTCATCTACAATATCACAAACTGCCATACCGCTTTGCGCCATAATCGCCGCATCAAGCACAATATGTCCGCTACCCGTAGAGAGATTGAGCGAGTCAACGACATACACATTGTCAAATTCCTCTGCCGCAATTTTCGCGCTCTGATTGCAAGCAGAAAGCCTGTGACTTATATTTATGTGAATTATTGCATCGCAATCCTTAATCCACTCGCTGAAATACTCCTGATATTCGGATATATTTATCGCGTTTGAGCGAGTCATACCCTGACCGCTCTCGACATACTCAAATACGTCGCTTACGTTAATTTCCAGCCTGTCTTTATACTGCTTTTCGTCCTTAATGATATAAAGCGGCGTGATTCCGATATTGTACTTCTCTATGAGCTCCTGCGGTAAATCACAAGTGCTGTCAGCAGTTATTTTAATTCGCATGGTCTGCTCTCCGCCTATTGCGCGATTTCACTCGCGTTTGAGGTTGCCGCATACACGGAAACGCACTTTCTGTCACGCCCCATCGGTTCAAATTTAACGCGCCCATCTACTAAAGCATAGAGTGTGTCGTCGTTACCGCGACCAACATTTGTTCCCGGATGAATCTTCGTACCGCGCTGACGTACAAGTATATTCCCTGCCAAAACGTACTGCCCGTCGCCGCGTTTAGTTCCCAAACGCTTTGACGCGCTGTCACGACCGTTCTTAGTTGAACCTGCGCCTTTCTTATGTGCCATCGTTTTTTCCTCCTATTACTCGTCACTCTTTGCGGTTTTCAGAGTAATCTTATCAATTTTAATCTTCGTGTAGGGCTGCCTGTGCCCTTGCTTTCTGCGATACCCTTTCTTCGGGTGCATCTTGTAAACAATTACCTTCTTTGCTTTGCCTGATTTGAGAATACTTGCGGCAACTGTGACTCCCTTGACGTAAGGCGTTCCGATTTTTTGACTGTCATCCTGAAACACGGCAAGCACCTTGTCAAACTTTACCTTGTCCCCCTCAACATCGAGAGTTTCGACGAAAATCTCGTCACCCTCACAGACCCTATACTGCTTTCCTCCGGTTTCGAAAATTGCGTGTGTCATAATTTCTCCCTCAAACTTAATGTAAGACTCGCTGTCGGGGGCGACGCGCTTTTGCGTACTTCTCGTACTTCGCGTACTTCTCGGCGCAGAATTTCGCTACTGTGCCATACCCATTCAATGCGGCGCAGTTATATTAGCACCGAAAACCAACAAAGTCAAGCGTTTTTTGCTGTTTTAAGCCTATATTTAGGCTTTTGTGTTAAATTTTCTTTCTATTCCGCATATGCTATATACTGAAAGGGTTGTTGCTGTTTCGTTTTGCTACAACCCTTTCTTACGCATGAAAATTGTCAGCCGTTCTAATCTTCGAGTGCTTTTTGCAGTTCTTCGGTCAATTCTACAATCAAAACCCAGTCATTTGCTTCCTTTGCCTTTATCAGCCTGGCAATTAAACCTCTGACATAGGCTTTGAATTGTGCATCTGTCATACCCATAATATTTGCCCCTTTCATTTCTGTCCTTAGCTGTCTTTCTCTACATACTTATTATACACGACTATGGCGTGAGTTTGCAATAGTGGAGCTAAATACATATTTTCCTGTAATACTCCAGTGTTTTGAACTTCCTGTCTAAATGAGCGAGCAGGTAGTCCTCAGTCGTCGCGGCAAGCTCTTTTAAGCATATATCGTCAAGGTTAAATGAAAAGAGCTTCTTTGCGTTACAAGTGAGTATATACTTTGCCGCTTGCAAAGCCCCTGCCGAGAGGGTCATCGTCCCCTCCGAAGTCTGCGCCGCCCCCTCCGCTTCCGTCAATATCGGTTCATACCCCGCAATCGCCGCCATACGCAACTCAAAAGCGGGCTTTATAATCGACGGCGGCTTCAGCTTCTCACTCAACGCATAAAGCGCGTTAAGACAAAGCGGCAAAAGCTCAGGATTTAAGCTATCCTCGTCCGCTACAGTTTCCGTAAGCTCCGCAAAATACGAACCAAGCGACAAAAGCTCAAGCTCATCCCTCAACCCGACAAACTGCTCAATAGGCTGTGCCTCTGTGAGTGTCCACCTGTCCTTTCTTTTGGTGAGTGTCATATGCGAGTAAACAAGCAAGCTCGTCCCAACCGCAAGTTTGCTGTTCTTGCGGTACGCCCCATAAGCCGACACGGTGAGCTTACCCTCCGAATCTGTAAGCACAGTCAGAATTTTGCAATTATCCCCGTATGCCACCTCTCGCAGCACAATACCCGTTGTGTTAATAAACATTATCTCAAATCACTCTTTAATAGCTTCTCCGCAGGAATAGCTTCTTCACAGACCTCACTTATTCGCACAAACCCGCAGAGCTTCGGGCGCACCTCGCACGTCACTCTGCAAAACCAAAGTTTTTCATCTGTGTCATACTGTCACGCCAGTTTTCCTTAACCTTAACCCATGTCTGCAAAAACACTCTCGCCCCCATAAAGCGTTCAATATCCAAACGCGCATAATTCCCGATTTTCTTTAGCATCTCGCCTTTTTTCCCGATAATTATCCCCTTATGGGTCTGTTTTTCGCAAAAAATAGTAGCATCAACGTCAATAATAACATCATCTCCCTCACCCCGCTCGGAAAACTTTGTTATCTCAATCGCAATACCGTGAGGTATCTCTTTATCCAAATAAATCAACAGCTTCTCGCGTATAATCTCCGCAACTACCTGCTTTTCAGGTTGGTCTGTCGTCATATCATCGGGAAATAACTGCGAGCCCGACTTTGCGTACTTTGTGAGCATATCCGAAAGCTCCGAAACCCCCGCCCCCGTCTTAGAAGATATGGGAATAATCGCATCAAAATCATAAAACCTTGAATATGCTTCAATAATCGGAAGAGTTGTTTCATATTTCACCGTATCAATCTTGTTAATAACAAGAATTGCGGGCACTCCCGCGCTTTTAATGTGCCGCACGAGCATTTCTTCCTGTGTGCCAATGCTGTTTATCGGCTCAACCATAAGCAGAACCGCATCCACATCGGCTATGCTTTTTCTGACGACCCCCACCATGTATTCCCCAAGCCGCGTTTTTGCCCTGTGAAAGCCCGGCGTGTCGAGTAATACAACCTGCGTTTCACCATGCGTAAAAACGCCGTATATCCTGTTGCGCGTGGTCTGCGGCTTCGGTGAAACAATGGCAACCTTATCCCCCGTCAGCTTGTTCGTGAGCGTGGATTTACCGACATTCGCCCTGCCCGCTACGGTTATCATAACTGTCTTGTTAATCATACAGCCACCCCATGTAAGCACATAAGCTCTTCCTCTTTTCTTTGCATAAAATCATTGTGGTCATAACCGAGCAGATGTAATACAGAATGTATAATCATTCTGACCGTTTCCTGCTCAAACGTATGCTTGTATCTTCGGGCATGTCTTTTTATAGTGGTCGTCGAAATAACAATGTCCCCAAGCGGCAGGGTTTGTGTGTCTAAGTCGATGTCCATATCACCTATCCCGCCCCACCCCTCTTTGTCAAACTCCTGCATCGGAAAGGACAAAACGTCGGTCGCCTTGTTTATACCCCTATACTTACTGTTGTATGAGCGAATCCCCTCGTCATCTGTAATGAGAACGTTAACCGCGCACGGCATATCCACAGCTTCACTCTTTAACACCATAAGAATTGTATGTCTAATCAAGCTCCTGTAAATACGCGTCGGAGCTTGCTGAGTATATTTATCACCAACAAAACGTGTTGTAATCCTGTGCTTCAAACCTATGACCCGTCCTTTCTTGTCCGCTTTTGACCTGTCCTTTCTCAGCTCACCCTGCCCTATGCGCTATGTTTGCACAGCGCGACAAGGCTCACAGCCTGCGCCCTCTACGATTTTCTCTCATAAGCATCAATTATCCGCGACACAAGCTCATGGCGCACAACGTCCGCCGTACTCAGCTTGCATATCGCAATATCCCGCACCTTGTCAAGCACACGCATAGCATCGCGAAGCCCGCTTGTTTTGTCAGGCGGCAAGTCAATCTGCGTAATATCGCCCGTAATTACAATCTTTGACCCGAACCCCAAGCGTGTCAAAAACATTTTCATCTGTTCCCGCGAGGTGTTCTGCGCTTCGTCGAGTATAATAAAGGAATCGTCCAAAGTCCTGCCGCGCATATACGCAAGCGGAGCAACCTCAATATTCCCGCGCTCTAAGTATTTATTGTACGTTTCTGTACCCATCAGCTCAAAAAGCGCGTCATACAACGGGCGCAGATACGGGTCAACCTTACTTTGCATATCCCCCGGTAAAAACCCCAAACGCTCCCCCGCCTCAACAGCAGGGCGCGTTAAAATAATCCTGTTGATAGTTTTCTCGCGAAAAGCGGCGACAGCGCAAGCAACCGCCAAAAACGTCTTACCTGTACCCGCAGGACCAATCGACAGCGTTACTGTGTTTTTCGTGATTGCTTCCACATAATGCTTCTGACCGAGTGTCTTGGGCTTTATCGGCTTACCCTTTGCGGAAATACAAATAACCTCGCGGTAAATATCAACTATTTTGTTATCTTTTCCCTCAACCACAAGACCGATAATATGCTTCACGTTTTGCGCTTCAATTGTTTCCCCTTTTGCCGCCAGAAGAAACAACCCGTTGATTGTCCGTTCTGCCATTTGAATATTTTCTTCGCTACCCGTCAAACACAGCTCCGAATTTCTGTCCACAATACGAACATCAAACGCATTTTCCACTATTCTCAGATTTTCATCTAAAGAGCCGAATACGCTGATTAAACTCTCCAACCTGTCTACGCTCATAATTTTCTCACTCATGCAAAACCCTCTCCTTGTTTATTTTCTGCTTTACTATATGCTTTTATCTATTGGTTTTCCGCCATTTTCGGCAAGCTGTCGGCATTTACAAAAACCGTCTTAAACTCCGAATAAGTCACCATTCCGGGTCGGGAATCAGGTAGTTTTTTTACATACTTAACAAAAGTATAATCTACAGGCACCTTCCCTGAACCCCGCGCCGCTGAGTAATATGCGGCGATAGCGGCGGCTTCGCGGAGTGTCACCTCGTCAACCGCCCTACCCTCAGACCTTATTATAACATGTGCGCCGTGAATTTTCTGCACATGTAGCCATGTATCCGACTTGGAAGCAGTTTTGAACGTCAATTTGTCATTTTGAACATTGTTTTTACCGACAAGTATCACAGCTCCCGAAGATGATTTGAGCGTGAGCGGCTTTATTTCGGGTTTTCTTGCCGCCTTTGCGCCCTTGCCCTTTGCTTTAAGATATTTCGTCAGCAAAAGCTCTTCGCGTATTTCCTCAAGCTCACTGTCGTTTTCCACTCTTGCAAGCTGTTCCAACACGCTCTCGACATATTCACGCTCCCGCTCCCCCTCGTTAATCTGCTCCGTGAGGTGACAAATCGCGTTTCGCGCTTTTGTATACGTTTTGTAATATTTTGCGGCGTTTTTCTGAGGAGTTAAAAGCGGGTCAAGCTTTATTTCACGCTTTTTTCCGCTGTTTGAATAGAAATCGTCTGCCGTAAGAATTTCGTCGCCTTTTTTTACTAAGTGCAGGTTTGCAAGTATAATGTCACCACACTCCCGCGCATATTCACGCGACTCGGTTTCGCTAAGTTCTGTAGTTTGCGCCGATAATCTGCGGGTGATTCTCTTCTGCGCGGTTTTCATGGTTTTTCGCAGTTCACGACTGCGGCGGTGCATGTTTTCTTCTTTCGTTTTGAGCGTATAAGCAATGTCAAGTGCTTTGGATATACTACCGTCATATGTGCGGGGCGTTGTAATTTCTGCCGTTACTACCTCGCACATATCCGCCACCTCGCGGGGCTTTGATACCCCCGACACACCGCACATATCCGACACCTCGCACACACCCGACACCTCGCGGGGCTTTGGCGGGTGATAACGCAAACCGGGCAACAGTAAACGCTCGGAACTCATATCGCCCCCGACACGCCGCAGACAGTCTATGATAAGACCCTCATTGTCGATTAGTATAATGTTCGGTATTCGTCCGAACAGCTCAATCACAAGGCGTTTCTCAGCCTTTTCCCCCATCGCCGAGCTTGCAGTTAAAGTAAACTCCAACATACGCTCTGACGGAGGTTGTGTAACAGCTTCGATTTTCGCGCCGATTAAGTGCTTTCTTAAAAGCATACAGAACATTGGCGGGGCGGCGGGGTTATCAAAGTCATGCTCCGTCAGGTGTACACGCATATCCGTAATCCCTGCGGAAATAAGCAGTTTCAGCGTTTCTTTCGATTTACCCCGCATGGTAAGAATAATCATGTCGCGCTGAGGCTGATGTACCTTATCAACTCTCAACCCGCATACGCGCTCGGCAAGCTCTTCCCTCACAGCATTAATAGTACTTAAATCAAGCGGCATATCTATTTCACCCCTATCACGATTTCAAACAACTCATTTAGACGCGAAATGTTGCCGCTCAGATACAAGTACCCGAACAAGGTTTCCAGTCCTGTTGCGGCGTGGTATTCCGCACCAACGGAGTTTTTTGGAGCAGGTCTTGTGTGCGCGTTTCTGCCGCGTTTGAAAATATCTGCTTCGCTCTCACTCAAAAGCGGAAGTATTCTCTTTACAGCCGTCGCCTGTGCCCCTGCGGAAACGTAAGAAACAGCCTTATCGTGCAGTTTGGAGGCATCCCATGTACCCTCCGAAACTAAATAAGTACGCACCATTAGCTCAAACACAGCATCGCCGACATGAGCCAGCCCTTGCGCTGACATCTCGCAAAGTCTGTCTGTCATATTCGGATTGAGGTAATTTTTCATAGACGGGATTCCTTAAAACATACTGTCCGCAGTGTAACCATTTACAGCGCAACCATTTGCAGTGCAACCATTTACAGCGCAACCATTTACAGCACAACCGCTTACAGTAAAATCATTTACAGCACAACCACTTGCATAACAATCAAGCAACACAATCAAAAGGGGCAGACGGCGAGGTCTGCCCCTTGAAACAATCTACCTTGAGTTAAATATCTGGAAAATCGTGGCGAAGGGGTCTTCTTCCTCCGGCTCAGGCGGCGGTGGCGGCGGAGGAGTGGGTTCAGGCTCAGGCGGCGCAGCAGCGGCTGTCGCCGTAGGCACACTCTGCCCGCTGAGAGCGGCATCCACTCTCTTTGAAACGTATGAATCGTTGATTGAGGTTGATGCTCTGGAAATATTCTCAAAATCAGTTGTCATTCTCGTCGGCATCCCGCCGTCAAAGCGGGTTGCGATAACTGTCACCATGATTTCATCTTCCATGCTTTCATCAAAGTTCGCTCCGAAAATGATGTTGGCTTCCGGGTGTGCCGCTTCTGCGACTAAACTTGCCGCAACCTCAACGTCGTCAAGGTTAATATCGAGCGACCCTGTAATGTTTACAAGCACTCCGCGCGCTCCCTCGATTGAGGTTTCCATAAGCGGGCTTGAAACGGCGGCGCGTGCGGCTTCTTGCGCCTTGCCCTTACCTGCCGCATGACCGACACCCATGTGCGCGTATCCCGCATCCTTCATAATCGTGGTAACGTCGGCAAAGTCCAAATTGATAAAGCCTGTTTTCTTAATAAGCTCGGAGATGCTGACAACTGCCTGATGTAAAACACCGTCGGCAATCTCAAACGCATTCGCAAAGGTCAGCTTTTGGTCGGACACGGCCCTTAACCTGTCGTTTGGAATAACAAGCAACGAGTCAACCTTACCCATCAGGTTCTTGATACCTTCCTCCGCCTGCTCCATTCTGCGCCGCCCCTCAAAGGCAAAGGGTTTTGTGACAACAGCAACGGTTAACGCTTGGGCTTCACGCGCAATATCCGCTACGATTGGAGATGCGCCCGTACCCGTGCCGCCGCCCATGCCGCCCGCAATGAAAACCATATCGGCATCTTCAAGGGCTTTTGCGACGTTGTTGCGATTTTCCTCAGCAGCCTTCTTGCCAATTTCGGGGCTTGCTCCTGCACCTTGACCCATAGTCAGCTTTTCACCGATTTGAACCTTCATGCTTGCGTTGGATGCAGAGAGCGCAGGCTTGTCCGTGTTGATTGCAATAAACTCAACACCCTGCGTTCCCGCAGAAACCATCCTGTTCACAACATTACATCCCGCACCGCCGACTCCTGCCACCTTAATAACGACAACATTGTCAGGCGCGCTTTCAATTGAAACCGCCATGTACTTATCCTCCGGTTCTTTCTTATTGTCAGTTTTACCTTCAATTTTCATTTGTTCATACTCTTCATTCATACTTCACAATACCTCAAAAAGGCACATATCATTCAATATTTTACTGTTTTTTCGCCTCAAGGTCAACACTTTTTTACACAATAGTTTTAATTTGCTTCATAATAATCTACATATCCTCAGAGAGGGTTAAATTTTCAACAGGGGATTTGCTTCACAGCTTGCTTTGATTACAGAATTTACTTCGATTACACAATCATTATTGGTCAGGTACAAAGCTGTACACACCCGACGGATTTGTCATATTTACAACCCCGCGTGTATTTCCGTAGCTCTCCTGTATCTGCGTGACAATTGACGGCAATCCCGATATTTTATGCCGATAATCACGCAAACCGCCGATAACTACCCTATATAAATCCGCATATCCAAAGCTGATGTTCGTAATATTAGCCACGTCCAAATAATTGACATTCACGGCAACACCCTCACGCTCCATAGCAATGAGAATGTCCTGCATTGCCAAAAAGCTCGCCTCAGAACCTTGTCCAACCTTGGGCGCACTGCCAAGCTCGGCTTCGTTTATCGGCACTCCGCGTACTTCGGCGATTGAAACTCCGCCAATCTCCACACGGTTTCCTCCTGTCATTTTAACAATATCAAGCACCCTGCCCGATGAATCTATCACAAGCGCATCTCCGGCAAACGGAATGAACGCAAGCGGCGCGCTTTCTTTCACGGAAATTAAAAGTGTGCCCGGCAAATCCCGCTTTAACTCAACGCTGCTGATGTATGAAAGCTCTGCTGTAATATTCCTCGTTATCTCATTTTTGTTCAGATACAGCAGGTTATCACCTCTTGAAACCTTAGAAGCCTCAACAATCTGTTCTGCTGAGTATATATTCATGCCCTCTACGGCAAAAACATTTACCCTGAGAAATGAGCTGATACCAAAGAATGTCATTATCGCAACAAGCAAGACCCCTGCCGCGATATAGGCGGGCGGTATGTCAATTATTTGCTTGTTTTTCTTCTTTTTCTTCATCTGCTTGCTCCTGTGCTTGCCCTTCGTTTACTCCCCGATTGCTCCTCAATTGCTCCTACGCTAACCCCTGCGGTTGCCCCGCGCTTGCTCCCCTATTACTTCTCGCTTGCTCCCAATATCAGGTCAGCAATATCGGATGCCGCCCCTTTTTTTCCGATTGATTTTGCCGCTTTCGCCATTTTTGCCATTTCATCGCGATTATTTACAAGAAACGATACCCTTTCAAAAAGCATATCCGCGTTACATTCGGATTCCTGTAGAAGAACTGCCGCCCCAAGCTCCGATAGCTGTTTTGCGTTTTCAAACTGCCCCTTATCGGGAACATACGGCGAAGGAATGAGTATACTTGGTTTACCGAGTGCGGTCAGCTCTGCTAATGTCGTCGCTCCTGCTCTGCACAGTACCAAATCCGCTGATTTCAAAACGTCGGGCATATTGTCAATGTATCTGCGAATATCGGCATATGGCGGGTGATTTTCCGTAACACCGAGTTCATCTAACCTCTCATAAAACCCGCCCGCGCTACTTCCTGTAGCGTGAATGTGATAAAACCTCTGCTCGGATATATTTCTTTTTATAAAGCCTGCCATAATCTCATTCATTCTCTCTGCCCCAAGCGAGCCCCAAAATGACACAACTATGGGTTTTCTCGTCTGCCCCCGAACACCTGCCACCTCGTCCTCACCTACCGCGCCACCTGCCAGCTCACCGCCGACCGCACCGCCGCCTACCAACTCACCGCCGTCTACCGCACCGCCGCTCTCAACAAAACCTTTCCGCACGGGAGTCCCCGTTAAAACCAAACGTTCAGGTCTTTTGTAATACTGCTCGTAACCCGTGTATGTAATCATTACCTTTGTGACGATAGAGCTTAACATTTTTACCGTCATGCCGGGAAACGCATTTGATTCATGTATGAACGTCGGTATTTTCCGTCTTGCCGCCGCTTTCAGTACAGGGTAACATATATATCCGCCCGTTCCGATAACTGCGCTTGGATTTTCTTTCTTCATAATCTCGGATGCCTTGCGTTCGGCTGTAAGAACATTTATTACGGTTTTTATGTTATACATTATATCACGAGGGCGCAACCCGCGCTTGACACCGCTCATTTTGATATTGACAAGCTCATATCCTGCCTGCGGCACTAAGCGTTTTTCCAAATCCCTGTCCGCGCCGATAAATAAGATTTTTGCATTCGGGAGTCTGTTTCTAAGCTCCTCAGCAATGGCAAGTCCGGGGTTTATATGTCCGGCAGTTCCGCCGCATACTACAATAAAAGTCATATACTATTCTCGAAAAACATATTTTGTTCTTTCTGACGTTTTTTCTTTTCATCGACAGGTGCGGGGATTTCACGCGAAACCGACAGTATAATTCCGATTTGCAAAAGCTGTAACATCAGAGCCGTACCTCCATAGCTGAAGAACGGGAGGGTTATGCCTGTCGCGGGCAGCATATTTGTCACAACAGCTACATTAAAGAACACTTGCAAGGCAAGCAGACTTGTAATGCCGATAACGATTAGCGAGCTGAACTTATCCTTTGCGTTAATACCCAGCCAGTAGCCCCGTATAATAAGCAGCATAAACAGCATTATAACAAGCATTGCTCCGACGAATCCAAGCTCCTCACACACAATAGCAAAAATGTAGTCATTGTGTTCTTCGGGCAAATACATATATTTCTGTCTGCTTTGCCCCAAACCTTGACCGAGCAAGCCGCCCGACCCGATTGCGTTGAGAGATTGACGGATTTGAAGTCCGTCACCCCTTGGGTCTGCATCGGGGTCAAGCCACGCATTGATACGTCTGCCTTGATAACCCATGCCCGAAAAATCAACACCTGTTCTGATTGTGTCAATCGTAACCTCTTCCATAGCTAAATCGGGAACATTTGAGCGAAGCTGAAAGAAGATAAGACCGCTTATCATCGACACCAATACAGCTACCACAAGGATAAACCATTTAACCCCAGTACCTCCCGCAAACATCATCACCGCCGCCAACGCCGTAATAATTATTATAGCCGACAGGTGCGATTGAAACCTAAGCAGAATAATCATCAACAAAAGCACAGCGGCAAACGGAACTACCCCGAACTTAAATGTTTTCATTTTCTCGATTCCGATTTTACACGCCATTTGAGCGAAAGCAAGGATTAGTGCGAGCTTTGCGACCTCTGACGGCTGAAATGTAAAAAGTGTGTTGTCGGGATTACCGAAGCCAAGCCATCTTTTTGCCCCGTTGACCGTAATACCAATGAACGGCACTAATATAAGTAAAAAGATTGATGCAAGAAGCAAGTGCATAGACCAGCGGCTGATAGTTTTCGTGCTGATACGCGACACCACTAACATCAAAGCGATTCCCGCAACAGCGAACGTGCCTTGCCTGAAAAAGAGCCTGAGCGGGCCGCCCGACGAGTAAGAACCGCGTGCATAACTGGCGGAAAGCACCATAACTATACCGATAAGCAAAATCACAAGCGTTATCACAAGCATGGGCTTATCCATACCCTGCGGCTTAACTAAAGAGTCAATGTATTCAGACGACAGCTCACGCTCACGCCATGTCAGCGGGTTGTCGTTACCCATACCGTACTGCGGCTTGCCGAAGTCGTCTGTTTTACTGCCGTAGTGCGGCTTACCGAAATCGTCTATTCTGTTTTCAGTATGTCTGCTGTCCATAATTCGTACCTAAATATGTTTATACATGTTTATACACTGAGAAATATGCAATGACCGCAAAAACAGCGGACACTAACGTAAATACCGTAAATAGCTTGTACTCGCTCCAACCGCACAGCTCAAAATGATGATGAATCGGAGCCATTTTGAACACCCTCTTGCCCTTTGTCAGCTTAAAGTACGCAACCTGAATAATGTCTGAGAGAGCTTCTACAATGTACACAAAGCCGAGAATTATAAGCAGCAGCGGAACGTCCATCGCAAATGCCAAACCGCACACAGCCGCGCCTATGAACAAAGAACCCGTGTCCCCCATGAATATCTTCGCGGGATGAAAATTGAAAACGAGGAAGGATAAAAGCCCGCCCAAAAGCGCCGCGGCGAATATGCCGACAGTCGTATGCCCCCACAGCAAAGCCAACGCCAGAATACACCCCGCTACAGGAATGGTAACGCCCGTCAGCAACCCGTCCACCCCGTCTGTAATATTCACGGAATTTACAGTTCCGACTATTACAAACGCGGTGAAAATATAGTATATCGGCATCGGTATATCAATAACATCACCGACAAACGGTACATACAGAGTTGTCGTCAAATTGCCGAGCATGTGCATTATCACAACATATCCGAGAGCGGCAAGAAGCTGTAATGAAAACTTATGCCATGCCCTCAAGCCCAAATTCTGCTTTTTCGCGAGCTTTACATTGTCATCGAACATTCCAATAGCGGCATAGGCAAGCGCAAGCGCGATTATCGTGATATGCCCGAACCTGCCCTCAGCCATCTCGCTGAAACCGATAGTCACGCAAGCCGCGAGTATACCGCCTATGAAAATCAAACCGCCCATCGTCGGTGTCCCCTGCTTTTCATTATGCCAAGTAGGGCCGTCCTCGCGTATCATCTGACCCGCCTTTTTTCGCCGCAGTTCAGGCAGAAGCAGAATACCGATAATAAGCGAAACAACAACTGAAACGCAAAACGATATTATGTAAATAACAATTGTGTCAAGATGCATGAATTTAACCTTTCCGTGTTCCTAACCACTCTATGTCGGAACTCTCTGTGTTTTCACGGAGCTTGCGTTTACATTCCGCTGTGTGTCTGAGGTGTTCGTATACAACCTCACGGTCGTCAAAATGGATTTTCTCTGTTCCGAGAATCTGATATGTTTCGTGTCCTTTTCCCGCAATAATAAGTACATCCTGCGTGTCTAAACCGTCAAGTGCCCTGCTTATCGCTTCCCGCCGATTCTCTATTATCCTGAGCTTTCCGCCCTCTTGCAGTTTGTCCGCATCCGCTATACCTCCGATTATTTCGTCTATAATCTCGCAAGGATTTTCAGTTCTTGGATTATCCGACGTTACTGTAACAAAATCAGATAACTCCTCCGCGAGCTTGCCCATAATCGGACGTTTTTCCCTATCTCTGTCCCCTCCGCACCCGAAAAGGGTGTGAACCCTGCCTGTTGTCGCCGAACGCGCTGTGCGTATGATATTCTCTAACGCGTCAGGCGTGTGCGCGTAATCAACTATTACCGTGTAGCCTGTGTTGACGGGGACAACCTCCGCCCTGCCTTTCACTCCGGGAAACCTTTGGAGTGCCTTTACTATATCATCAAGCTCATATCCGAGTAGCAAGCCTGCTGCTGTAGCGGCTAAAGCGTTATATACGGAGAATTTTCCCGGAATGTTTATACTGCACTTTGCTGTTGCTTTGTCATAATTTATGTCGAAATCGGTTCTGTTCGGCAAAAGCCGTATGCTGCTTGCTGTTATATCAGCGGCGGTATTGTCTATTGCGTATGTCATAATACTGCCCGCGCTGTTTTTTATCATAAGCTCCGAATACTTGTCGTCGAGGTTTATGAGCGATTTTCTGCTGTTTTGAAAAAGAATTGCTTTTGCCTGTGCATACTCGTCCATTGATGAATGAAAGTCTAAATGGTCGCGGGTGAGGTTAGTGAAGATTCCAAGCTCATATTCTATTCCGTAAACCCTGTCTAATGTTAGTGAGTGTGATGAAACCTCCATTACTGTGTGCTTACAGCCCTCAAAGACCATTTTTCTGAAAATACTCATTAACTCATAAGAATCCGGTGTTGTGAGCGAGGACGCGATTTCTCTTTCGCCTATGAGGTTGGAGATTGTACCTATCAGCCCGACCTTGCTGTCTGTGCAGTTTTCAATGATAAACTTAATCAGATATGTGACTGTAGTTTTGCCGTTTGTTCCCGTAACTCCTATAAGGTTGAGCTTTGAGCTCGGATTATCAAACCATGCGGCAGATACTGATGAAAACGCTTTTCTCGTATTTTTAACCTTGATGTACGGTGTTAAAACGCTTGGTGTCTTTTGACAAATTACGCATACCGCCCCTCTTTTAACCGCATCCTCGATGTAGTTATGTCCGTCGGTTGTGTAACCCTCTATCGCGATGAAAACCTCGCCCTGTCTGATTGCGGAGGAATCGCAGCTCACTCCCGTGATTTCCGTTTCTATGTCAGCTTCAACCTCAACGGTATCAACAGTTTTTATTAAATCCCCAAGTTTCATACTAAATCCTATGGCGGGCGGCGGGTTGCCGTCCCTGCGGTGTGTAGCGGTCAACATCGTTGCCGTCCCTGCGGTGTGTAACGGTCAACATCGTCGCCGTTCCTGCAAACCCTTAGTTTGTTCTTCGCTCTGTCGCATCTGAGTCTATGAGCGTAAGCTCTATTATTGAACCGTATCCTACTTCCCTGCCCGCGCTTATTGACTGAACCGACACACGCGACCTACTGTCGGTTTTGGAAGCGCCGCTTGTTCTGATGAATAAACCGCTTGATTCAAGGGCTTTCTTCGCTTCTTGATAACTCATTCCATGTACATTCGGAACTTCAACAGGCAAACGAACGGGAACATCACCTGTGTATAAAATTACTGTACTGCCTGAGGTTACAAACGCATTCGGAGCGGGCATCTGGTCAAGCACGGTAGCTCCGTCCCCAACAACCTTGTAGCTGAAACCGCTTGATGTCAGTATATGACTCGCTTCCTCCCAACCTCTGTCGGTCACACGCGGCACATTCAGATTTATACTGCCGAGGTCGTCCTCATTGTACTCAGGCAGAATACCAAGACTGAGCGGCAATATATCCGCAAACATCTTTCCGACAACAGGTGCCGCCATGTTACCGCCGCTGATATAGATTCCCGTGCTGTGGCTCGGAGTGTCAAGCAGCAGCAAAATCATTATCTGCGGGTCGTCCGCAGGAGCAAAGCCCAGAAACGACACGGTATAATCCTTGTTTGAGGTATCATCCTCAGCGCGCACGGCAAGCTGTTCAATACTCTCGGATGTCCCTGTTTTTCCGCCGATTCTGTACCCTCTGACACTTGCGTTTATTCCCGTACCTTGACTTACAACATCCTCAAGTATGCCCCTGATAATGCTTGATGTTTCACTACTGAGTACCTGTCTGAGTACGGTCGTTTCGTTTGCTTCGATTATATTCCCGTCGCCGTCCGAAATATGCTTTACCATGTAGGGCTGAACTATATATCCGCCGTTAACTGTCGCCGCCGCCGCCGAAATCATTTGTATCGGTGTCACCTTAAATGTCTGACCAAACGAAGCGGAGGCTAATTGCGTTTCATTACCCGTGTCAAAAAACACCTTCTCGTCCCACCACAGACTTCTGCCCTCCGCCTCGTTGTAAAGACCTGTTCTGTCAAACAACCCGAAGGCTTCGGCATACTTGTAAAACGTCCTTTGCCCGACGCGCTGTGCCATCATAACACACGCGACGTTGCAGGAATTTTCAATTGCCTCGCCGAGTGTCTGCGCGCCATGCCCCCACGTTCTCCAGCATCTGCGCTCCGAAACATCGTCATAAAGCCGCACATCAATTTTTCCGTGACATTCAAATATCGTGTCCGTGTTGATTTTATTTTCTTCAAGAGCCATTGCAAGGGTTATTATCTTAAATACCGAACCCGGTTCATACGCATCCGAAAGCCCCCTGTTGCGCCACTGCGCAAGCTGCGCTCTGTTATATGCTTCCATAAATTCTTCTTCGTCTTCAATAAGCGCAAGCCTTGCCATTTGCTCGTCGCTTATTTTCAGAAAGTTATTCGGGTCATAGGTGGGGTAGTTTGCCATTGCAAGGATTTCTCCGGTTCTCGGATTCATTGCGATACACATACCGCCGTTTTGCACATCATAATCCTTTATTGCCTGCTCCAAGTGCTTTTCAACATAATATTGTATAGAGGTGTCGATTGTGAGCGTTATGTCATTGCCGTGCCTTGCCGCATAATAATCACCGTAACCCGCGAGCATTAAATCAGTCCCGCCCGCGTTGGTAAGCCTTATATCCCTACCGTTTACTCCTGTTAAAAACGAATTGTGCCGAAACTCAATACCGTCAAGCCCGACATTGTCAGTTCCGACAAACCCCAGTATTTGGCTTGCCAATCTTCCGTTCGGATAGTATCGAAGAGATGCCGGTTCAAGATATATTCCCTTTATCTTATATTCACGGATAAAGTCACGGACACGCTGTGCTTCCTCGTCGTTCACCTTTTGCTTGATAACTTGATACTGCGAGGGTGTCCGTCCCGCTCTGTCAATGACGTAGCTGAAATCAACGCCGAGAATGTATGAAAGGCCCTCGGCAATGAACCTCAAATCCTGCTCATTTTCTTCAAGCTCAAGCGGGCTCAAAAACACATTCTCAACAGCTCCGCTCACAGCCAAAATTCTGCCGTTTGTATCATAAATAGTCCCGCGTGAGGCTTCGATTGTCCTCTCGCGCAGTTGACCGCTCAGTGTACGGGATTCGTAGTAGGCATTATTCACTATCTGCAAGCTATACAACCTCATAGCCAGCAGAACAAACGCGGCAACGCCGCACACTGTCAAAAGAAACAGTGTACGGACAATTAGATTACGGCTTAATTTTTGTTCCGCCTTACGCTTGCCCCGCCTTGCGCCGGCACGAGCGGTCGGGCTGACCCTTACTCCACCTGACATACTGAATTCCTTTCAACCCCCGATTGTTTGCAAGCCTTTGCTTTTACCTCGTTCACGGCGACGCTTGACCGGGCGCAGGTTCCGTCCTACTTATATACTATCTTCTGAAATAATCTGTCAAAGACCTCAAAAAATCCACAAAGCCTTGAGAGCTTGTATCTTCTTCACCAATAACTACGATTGCCGTATCACGCGGAGTTGAAGCTATGGTATAAACCTGTGTCCTGTCGGGATGCGACATACCCAACTCGTCTTTTGCTATACGTTCAATTTCTCTGATGTCAAAGCTGCTCTCAAAGGTAAGCTCAAGTGTCCTGTGCTGTTCGGAGAGCTGCCTTAGCTCCGTGTTGAGCCGTACCGCCTCATTTGCGGCTTCGTTGTAGCTGATTTGAGCGAGTACAACAAACACCATGAGAACCGTAACGACAACAGTGCCGACTATCGCAAACAACGAAACGCCCGGAACGGCTTTAGATTCGCTGAAAGCCTTTGTTTCAAGCCCTCGCAAATGCTCCTTCGTGCTTGCACGCGGCGGCATTGCCTTTGCGGTCGGGGCTGTGCGGGGCTTTGCTATGGCGGGTGAACGCGGGGTGAGCGGAGCCTTAATTCTTATAGTTTTTGCATCCAATGCTCCTGTATTTCCTAACATAATTCAGCATCCTTTCTGCTTTGAGTTATACCCTTTCCGCAATTCTGAGCTTCGCGCTCCTTGCTCTTGGGTTTAATTCCGTTTCTGTTTTGCTTGCTTGTATAGGCTTTCTTGTAATTATCTTTAATGTCGGGGTTTGCTTACATACACAAACGGGAAAGTCTTTCGGGCATACACAGCCTTTTGCATATTCGGCAAAAGCTCTTTTAACTATTCTGTCCTCTAACGAGTGAAAACTGATAACGCATATTCTTCCTTGCGGTTTAAGAAGTAGCGGTGCTGTGTCGAGCATTTCCTTTATTGCCGTAAGCTCATCTCCGACTGCTATTCTCAGTGCTTGAAAACATCGCTTTGACGGGTGTTGCGGCTCGCGCCTTGCCGCGGCGGGAATTGCCGAGAGGATAATTTCGTTTAACTCAAATGTTGTGTTTATCGGGGCTTCGGTTCTTTTTCTTACTATCGCTCTTGCAATTTGCGCGGAGTATCTTTCCTCTCCGTAGTCAAAAAAGATTTTTGCAAGCTCGCCGCTACTCCTATTGTTTATCAGCTCGTGCGCCGTGAGCGGGTTTGTGCTGTCCATTCGCATATCTAACTTCGAGTCTTGCATATAAGAGAACCCGCGAGATATGTCGTCAAGCTGCGGTGATGACACTCCGAGGTCAAATATCATGCCATCTACTGCGCTTATGCCTTCTCCTTTGAGAATCTTTTCCGTGTCCTTGAAGTTACCGTGAACAAGCGTGATTTTGTTTTCGTGCTCTGCAAGTGTTTTTTTCGCTTCGCCGATTGCCGTCAGGTCACAGTCTATGGATATGAGCCTTCCGATTTGCAGTCGTCTTGCTATATCCCGCGAGTGACCCCCCCGCCCAAGTGTTCCGTCCACGTAGACCCCGTTTGGGTCAATATTAAGTCCATCTATACTCTCTTTGAGTAATACCGGTATATGCTTCATCAGAAGTCCAACTCGTCCATAATCTTGCCGAGATTTTCGGGAGCAGTTTCTTGTTCGTTAATACGCAAGAATTCTTCAGTATCCCAAAACTGCACCACCGTCCCCATGCCGACAACGGAAACGTCTTTTTTCAGACCTACGCGCTCTCTCAGCTTTTGCGGCAAAAGAAACCGCCCCTGCTTGTCAAGCTCACATCTTGCCGCATTTGCAAAAAACGGGCGCATCTTCGGTTGCACACGAATAGGCATCGCCTTTACCTTGTCGAGAAACCTGTTCCAACTCTCATTTGAATACGCGGTAAGGCAAGCCTCGTTTGAAATGGTGATATGAAAAACCTCTCCCAATTCCTTACGCAAGTCGGAGGGAATAAATAACCGACCCTTATCGTCAATTTTATGCTCATAGCTTCCTGTCATCTATCGCCTCTCCTTCCTTTTGATTTTGGGATTTTGCTGTGTTTTGTGTTGTGCCGTTTTGTGGGTTTTTGTTGTGTTTTGTGGGATTATTCAACACTTTACCCCATTATTCACCACTTACATACACCGGATTATAACTGCTATACATTCAAAAGTCAAGCAAAAATAACAAAATTTCTAATATTTTTTATCCGAAATTTTGTTATTTATGAATATTTGTACGCATAGTCTGTATATTGTGATTGCCCCGTCCTGCTATCACAATATATAGACGTGTGGTTAAATGTGAACGGATTTATCCGTTCCGCTAACTGTTAAGAGCACTTGCATAAGCTCACTTGCTAAGGGGTGCGAAACTCGCACCCCTTAGACCTACGCAAAAAGCGAATGTACGGCTTGTTTCAGAGGCGAATCGAAACTCGCTTCGCTCAAACACCGATTCGCCTTTTTTCTTCCATTTCGCCTACATTCGCTAATTTGCTCCGCTAACCGTTCGCTTTATGCAAACACTCTTAATGGACACGTCTAACTAAACATATCCATTGCCGCCATGGAAAGCTCTGTGCAAACGTCAAGCATACCATTGTCAAAACGCTTCGCCGCAACCCCCGTTACGACAACAACAACCCCGCGGTTCGGCTCAAGAATATAAACATATTGAGAAGCCGCCTCGTAACCGCTGCCAATCTGCCAGTAAATACCGCCGCTATCCATTGCTTCCTCAGATGAAAACCGAACCGCCAAGCCCTGTTTATAACCCGCTCCGTCAATAGTCGCGGTGTGCATGGTGTTTGCAGACTCGGCTGATAAAATGCGGACACCCGCAATCTCTCCCCCGCCCGCAATCATTGCCGTTATCTTCGCAAAATCTGCGGTGCTGATAGTGAGATTTCCTGATGCCAGATGAAGGTCATACCCCAAAGAATCTGACTGCGTGACCTCAAGCTGTTTTTGAACCGAACGTGTTTCCTCGTGACTGTCATCATACAAAGCGGCAATATTATCAATCTCTCGCAGATTGCTCGGAACAAAAGCCGCATCAATACCGAGCGGGAAAAAGACAACCTCGCGGCTTAATGTGTCAAGCGATTTTCCCGAAATCCTCTCGCATAACGCCCCCAGAACAGCATAACCAAAATCCGAAAACTCAAAATTCGTGCCGGGGTCATTTCTGCGGAACGGAAAACCGCTCTCCAAAAGATACCTCACTTCCTCCGAAGTGCCGTTTTCGCGTGAAACCTCAAATGCACCGGAATCAAAAATCGAAGAATTGTGTTGCATTAACATACGCGCCGTTATCGGAGTGTTCGGAAAATGCGGATTACGAAGCTCATATCCGAAATACGTCGATAAATCCGTGTCTAAGTCCAACAAATCATCGTCCACCAAAGTCATTGCGCAAATAGCCGTCACCAATTTTGAGAGCGATGCAATGCGAAACCTCGTTTCGGAATCCACCCTGCGTTTACTCTCAATATCCGCATAACCATATTCATAGGTGTAAAAAACGCCCTCATCTCCGTCATAAAGAGTAAGACTCACCGCCGCACTGCCAAATGCCACCGCTATCTTTTCAAGCTCGGAAACAATCTCGGAATGACCCTCCGACAAGCTGACTGTCGTCACATCAAGCGGGACTAAAGGCTCATCGTTTATGTTGCGGTCTGTTTGATTGTTCGGGTTTGAATTGTTGTCACCTGCGTTTGGGTCGCCCGAACCACCCGTTGTTTCTGTAGTGTCAGGGTCGTTTTCAGCGGTGTTCGGCGTGCCGGGCACAAGCTGAGAGGGTCTTATATCGGGAATATCGCCCCTCATGTTCCTGATGACCACGTTACCCCACGCCGCAATCGCCAGAACAATAATAAGCCCCAGTATTATAATCGGAGCAGACACTCTGCCTCGGTTGTCTGTAAAAAATCTCAAATCATTATCCTCTTTGGCATAAAGCCTATATAGTCCGCCGCAATTATATCATAATCAATCCCATCTATCACCCCGCGCACGGCAAGTCGATGCCCCTCGCTGTGCAAATGTCCGTAAAAACACTTTTTCACTCCAAACTCATTCATCACCGAGATAAACTCGCGGCATACAACCCTGCCAAAGCGCGGCGGATAGTGAAAAAAGCACAGCCTTTCAACGCCGTCACCGCTTTCCTCCGCCTTTTGCAGTGAAGCGCGTAAACGCTGTGCTTCTCTCGCTGTAATTTGCTCGTTCTTCAAAGCGGGCAACTCATCGTCACTCAACCAGCCGCGTGTACCGCAAATCGCCGCATTTTCATAGAAAAAGCAGTTATTGTGCAGAATGTCAATACTCGTTATATCATTTTCCGCAAAAAACGCTTTCATCTTTGCGGCGGTTGTCCACCAGTAATCATGATTCCCCTTTAGAATAATCTTCCTACCCGGCAGACCTTCGATATACCTGAAATCCTCTAAGCTCTCGGCAAGCGACATTCCCCACGAAGTATCACCGCACAAAACGCAAAGGTCATCCTCTTGCAGAACCTTAAAACCCTCCGTCATTTTGTCCATATAATTCGCCCAACCGCCGCCGAAAACGTCCATCGGTTTGTTAGTACCAAGTGATAAATGTAAATCTCCTATAGCATAAAGAGCCAAATTCTAACCTCCAAGAAAGTCAACTACCGCAGACTTCATTTCACCAATGTCGATAACCTTGTTAAAACGCGGTTTTAATTCTCTTAACTCTGACAACGGCGCGGGCATAGCAACTCCCGTTTGCTCTGAAAGAGCATCAATCAACGCGAAGCCGCCGCAGTTTAGGTCGCTACTGTCTGCATTACTGCCGCCAACGCCGCATATGCCGCCACCTATGTCGCCGCCAACACCGCCTATGCTGCCCGCAGACCACCCCAAAGCCTCAAGCACGCTGTCGCAAAACTTAAACGGGCTTGCGGTTGACACAATGACCGACGGTGTCTTATCCTCTGTCGCCGCCCTGTAATCGCAGAGCGTCTTGTACGCTACGGCAGTATGCGTGTCTATCAAGTAGCCGTACTCTCTCCACACAGCCGCAATCGTGCTTTTCGTATCCTCCTCAGAGCAAAATCCGCAAGCAAACACCCTGCGTATTTTCTCAAGAACCGACTGCGGTACATCATAAGAACCTTTATCGAACAATGCGGACATATACGAAGCCACTATGCCCCCGTCCTTATCGGAAAGCTCAAACAAAAGCCTTTCAAGATTGCTTGAAACAAGAATATCCATTGACGGTGAAATAGTTGTGTGAAACGCCCTGTTTTTGTCATACACACCTGTACTTATAAACTGGGTCAGCACATCGTTGCGGTTTGATGCACAAATAAGTTTATTTATCGGAAGCCCTATTTTCATTGCATAGTACGCCGCCAGTATGTTTCCGAAGTTCCCCGTCGGCACGCAAAAATTCACCATATCCCCCGCCTCAATCTCGCCGTTGCCGATTAAGTCGCAGTATGCCGAAAAATAATAGGCTATCTGCGGAACGAGCCTCCCCCAGTTAATTGAGTTCGCCGACGAAAGGAAAACCCCGCGCTCATCAAGTGCCGAATGAAGCGCGTTGTCAGCAAAAATCGCTTTTACCCCCGTTTGCGTGTCGTCAAAATTCCCGCGCACAGCGGCGACATTAACATTGTTCCCGCGCTGTGTTGTCATTTGAAGCCTTTGCACGTCGGAAACCCCGTCATTCGGGAAAAACACCATAATCCTTGTGTCGGGCACATCACAGAACCCTTGAAGTGCCGCCTTGCCCGTATCACCTGAGGTTGCAACGAGAATACAGACCTCACGCTTCTCACCGATTTTTTTAAGCGATGCCGCAGACAGGCGCGGCATAACCTGAAGTGCCATATCCTTAAATGCGGCGGTCGGCCCATGCCACAGCTCCAAGAAAAAAGTGTTGCTGTCTTGCTTGTGAAGCGGGGCAATGTCAGAGTGACTAAACCCGGAGGTGTTGTATGCCGCTTTTGTGTGTGTGTTCAGCTCATCGGCGGAAAAATCCTCAAGAAACAAGCCCATTACAGCAGATGCACGCTGACAATATGGCTTCGATACTAAGGAAACAATCTCGTCTAAGCTAATAAACGGAAAAAACTCAGGGACATAAAGCCCCCCGTCATTGGCTAAACCATAAGCGATAGCCTCAGCGGCAGTAACTCTCGAATTATCCCCTCTTGTACTTTGGTATCTCATTTGTAACAGTCCTTTCAAAAATTACGGCTTCCCCGCCCACGTCATTGCAAGCTTTTACGTCCCCGTAGGGAACATTGCGAAGCAATCCGAACAATAGCTCTAAAATCAAGACCTTACCCCAAACGCATTTTCAATATGAACAATCTCAGGCGAAACCGTGTCTACTCCCTGCTCTGCATAAACCTCAATAACATCAAAACGCGGCTGTAGCTTTGTCGGTCTTTTCTGTAACCAAAACATTGCGGTTGAAATCACTTTTTCTTGCTTCGACCTGCTGACATACTCACGCGCATGAGCAAAGCTCGCAGACCTTCTGGATTTCACTTCCATGAAAACAAGGTATTCCTTACTTTTCGCAATTAAATCAATTTCACCGAAGCGCGAACGGAAGCCTTTTGCTACAACAGTATATCCTTTTCCGACCAAGTACTCAAGAGCTTTTTGCTCTCCCCACGCACCAAGCGTTTTTCGCTTTTCTTCCGCCATAATTACAAAACCTTTCGCAAAAAGCTCCTTCTGTGTATCTCCGACACCCCATGCTTTTGAATCATCTCATAATGCAGTTTTGTACCGTAGCCCTTATGTTTTTCAAACCCGTACTCAGGAAAACGCTCCGCCATTTTAAGCATATGCCTGTCCCTTGTAACCTTGGCGAGAATTGAAGCCGCCGCTATTGACGGCGAAATGCTGTCACCTCTTACGACACACTTACTGAAACACTCAATGCCGATGTTTTGATTGCCGTCGATAACAGCAATGTCAGGGCGCACAGCAAGCCCCGCAATAGCACGGTTCATTGCCAAAAAAGTAGCCTGCAAAACATTCAAGGAATCAACCTCTTCACAGCTTGCCAACGCTATGGAATACGCCAAAGCAATATCCGTAATCTTATCGTATAAGACCTCGCGCTTTTTTTCGGTCAGTTTCTTTGAATCGCCAAGACCGTGTATTTCCGTCCCAAACGGCAAAATAACGGCGGCGGCCGCAACAGGGCCTGCGAGCGGACCTCGCCCCGCTTCATCAACACCGCATATCGCTTTATACCCCTGCGCTTGAAGCTCGCTTTCAATATCCCATAACATCATATCCATTCGAGCGTAATTCTCCCTAACTTGCCTCCGCGAAATTCATCGAGCAGTATTACTGCCATCCGCTCCGTGTCATACTCCCCGCCCGACAGTAAAAAGCCGCGCCTCATAGCCGCCTGTGTGAGCAAGTCAAAACCCGCCGCGTTATTTTCTGCGGCATCCGTTTCATCTGTGCTGTTTGCAACAGCCGCAATGTCCGCGACATTCGCGCCAACCGCGACAGCCGAAGCAATATCAACCCTGTACCGCTCCGCTAAACGCTGAGGATAATACTCGGCAAGCCTTGACATAAGACGCGCACCCAGCGTTTCAATATCCATAATTTGGTCACGTATCGCACCTGTAAACGCAAGATTTTCCGCAACGATTTGGTCCTCAAACTTATGCCACAGCACGCCCGGCGTATCAAAAAGCTCAATACCGTTGCCGAGATTTATCCACTGCTTTCCGCGAGTTACTCCGGGGCGGTCTGAGGTCTGCGCCGCCTTACGTTTTGCCGCCCTGTTGATAAGGGACGATTTTCCGACGTTGGGGATACCCACAATCATCAATCGAAGCATTCTGCCCGTTTGACCCTTTGCCTCATAAGCGGCAATCTTATCAGACAGCAAGAAGCGCACGGCGGACTGCAACTGCCCTACACCGCTCCCGCTTTTGCAATCGGTTTCAATAACAGCCGCCCCTGTATTTCTAAGCTCTGCTACCCATTTTTTGTTCATAACGGGGTCGGCTTGGTCAACCCTGTTAAAAACAATCAAGCGCGGCTTTTGACCGACAAGCTCATCAAGGTCAGGATTGCGGCTTGAAATCGGTATACGCGCATCTATAATTTCGCAAACCACATCGACTAATTTAAGGTTCTCCGAAATTAGCCTGCGCGCTTTAACCATATGCCCCGGAAACCATTGAATAATCATTTCACAACACCAATCCGTTTCCAATCGCGAACCTCATCAACCCCGTCGCCCGGAAACATCAAAAAGACCACGCGCCCTAAAACATAGCGTGTATCCACCAATCCGACATCACTGCTTCTGCTGTCTTTGGAGCTGTTTCTGTTGTCGCCCATGACAAAGATGAACCCGTCAGGTATGGTTATCGGTCCCTCAAACCCTTCACTGGTAGTCGTGAGAGCCCTTATATACGGCTCATCAATTATCGCTCCGTTGATAAATACATTTCCTGTTGAAAAATCAATGTCCACACTGTCCCCTGCCGTGGCGATTACCCGCTTTACCAAAGGCACAGAGCGAAACCTTTCCCCGTTTACCGACTGAAAAACTACAATATCGCCTTTTTTCGGCGAATAAAACAAATTGTGCATAATAACCCTGTCGTGATGCTCAAGCGTATTCCTCATAGAACTGCCCTCAACGCCAATGGTTCTGCCGACAAAAACGAAAATGAGTATACCGCAAATCAAGGCTGTGACAATGCAGTGAATCCAATCATATATCTCAAGCCGCACTTTTGCCGCTTTTTCAGCCTTTGCCTTAGCAGCGGCGGCATCCTCTTCAACCGTGCTGTATTCAAACAACTCGTCAGGTTGCCCGTCAGGTTGCCCGTCAGATTGCCCGTCAGGTTGTTTGAATTCTTCTATTATATTATCGACATCAAACTCGTCCATCTATGAATTTCTTACCTCTCTGTGCTTGTTGCGGATTCTCCTGCTATGATTCGTCAGGCGGCTCTGTTGTCCGCAATCCCACTATTTCAAACAGGCTACGGCTCTGTCGGCGGCAACCCGTCAGGCAACCCGTCAGGCAACCCGTCAGGCGGCGGCTCTTCCGACAGGTCCTCCGGTTGCGGACTTAGCTTCTCACTGCGTTGTATAATCAGCTCCATAATGCGCTCCGCTGTGTTACCCTCAGCGAGAATCGGCTGGAAGTTGTTAATGCTCGGACGACCGTTGCCGCCCGCCACGGACGAGGTGAGTATGGGGATAATATTTTTGTTATTATCCTCAACCAGCTCACCCTCTATAAACGTAAAGGTCTGCTGAAATACAAACGAATCATACCCCGCCGTCGGATTGTTGTTGCCCGAAAAAGAGAAATTTGCAAGAGAGTAAACTATATTTCTGCCCTTGTATACCTCGATACCTTGAATAACATGAGGATGTGCCCCCAAAACAAGGTGCGCCCCATTATCAATCGCATAACGCCCTATTCTTGTTTGTAAATCGACAGGCTCTGTATCAAGCTCATTTCCCCAGTGAAAATACGCAATCAGAATCTGCGCCCCGTTTTCCTTTAACTTACTTATAGATGAGCTAATATCCCTTTCATGCTGAGCAGGCGGTCTGTCCCACCAACCCCATGTCAGATAACCGAACAAACCAATCTTAATGCCATGAACCTCAATAATAAGATTATTTTCGTCGCCGAAATATTCAACACCGACAGCATCCAAAGCATCCTTTGTGTCACGGAGCCCCTGCGCCCCGAAATCCAACGTATGATTGTTCGCAAGCGAAACTGCATCAATGCCTGAAGAGGACAACACCTCGGCAAACTCCGGCGGAGCGGCGAAGCTAAAGAAAGCCCCCTGCCCCTCGGTTAAGTTGGTGAGCGCACCCTCAAGATTAACTATTGCCAAGTCGCTCTCCTCGAACAACTCCTTGAAGTTACTGAAAAAGAACCCATAATCGTCACCGCTGTCCTTAAACAGCTGCATAAACCTTGTACCGCCAAGCGTGACATCCCCCGCTGCCGTAATTGTAATTTCAATCGGAGGCTCAGGTGTCGGCTCAGGCGTTGGTGTCGGAGTCGGTGTCGGGGTTGGCGACGGTGTCGGAGTGGGAGTCGGCGACGGTGTCGGAGAAGGCGTTGGTGTCGGCGGCGGAGTCGGCTCTACAAAATAAGTAAGCGGCGGCAATGCAAGCATTATCGCCAATAGTGCAGGAAATATTATTAAATACTTTAACTTGCCTGTATCTTTCATCGAAGCTTCCTATCCGTCAACGGAAATGCACATGATTATTTATGTGTTCACTACAAAAACAATGATAACCCTCACACTTCGAACAATACCGAAAATCCATTTTGGGGTAACCCGTGTCGGTTTTCCCGCAAACGGCACATTTATGCCGATACGGCTTATCCTTCAAGTCGCGTTTTACACGCTTTGCTTCTTTATTGAAATCAATTATCTGCGGAGATGTCTTTTTCGCGTAGGGGCGCACATATCGCAGTAATTCTTCTCCGCATATCAGTACGAAGTTTAATATCGCCACAAGCGGCAAAAGCGCAATGATATATAGCCCCATAACTAAGCCCTCTATCAGCGCGTACACGAAAAACGCTCCGTTGATTAGAGCCATCCACTTTATTTTAATCGGTATTATAAAGAACAGCCTTACTGTAAAATCGGGAAACAGCACCGCAAAAGCGAAAAACATGGACAAATTGAGATACATCGGGAATATGAACACCAACTGCCCGAATGCGTAATATACGATAAACCCATACACAATATGCAACAGCACGCCGAAAATATAATATATGGTAAACTTAGCCTTACCCCACTCCCGCTCCAACGTGCTGCCGATAAAATAGTAAAAGTACAGGGCGACTAAGGTGAAAAACGGGCCCATGCCGCCTGTCGAGTTTGTCGGCAAAAATATCCATGTAATAAGCCGCCATACCTCGCCGCGCATTATCAGTCCGGGATGAAATATCAAATAACTGACCGTAAAATCAGCAAGCATCAGTATGTACACTAACGCTGAAGTAAGGACAATCCAAAGCATCAGTTTTGAGATACCGAAACGCGGATTTTTAATGCAATATCTGTCAATAGCCCTGCTAAACAATTTCAAAATACGTGAACTCCTTTTTTACTGCCGCTATTTTACCACATATTGATTTTTTTTGCCATATAAAAAATCCGCGTGAGAATCTTGCCGTCCTCTGAATAGTTGCATTGTTTCGCAAGCAAGACATTGCAACTGCTCGGAGGATATTATTTTCTGCACGGTCAGGCAGAGCGGCAATGCGCGAATACCGCTCTGCTGTAACAATGATAACTCTGCACGGTTGCAGCTATATATGTCAGTACAACTCTGATATACCTACTGCTATCCCCCCATAGGCGTAGGCATAGAATCTTCCCCCGCAGGCGCGGATGGGGAATATGGCTCGTTTACAGCGTCGGGTATTCTGCCGCTTACACCACATTGCTCAAGGTCAAACACCCATTCTCCGTCCAATACTCTTGTGTATTCCTTGTCAGGGGATTGCAGCCACAGCCCAAGTATTCGGAGAATTTTTGCCCTGCCGTCGCCAAAAATCAGACCGTCCGTCAAGAACTCAACAATTACTGTTATTTCATTGTCCCCCGGCGTGTCGTCGCTGAACATCGTCGAAATACCAAGACCAAACGGACTCCCGTCGTCTGCAAACTCCAGAGATAGCTCATCCTTCGGCAAATCGTCAGGATTTCCCCAGAGCTGCCAGAATGACTCTCCCCTGTCGAGTATCGTATCCTCAGGCGCGACGATTTTCAGCGCGAGGTAATAGCTGCTGCCCTCGTACACAGCCGCCGTTACCGTCATCGTCGTACCGCCTGACATAACTGAGGGCATCTCCGCAGCACCGATATTCTCCAATGCTTCGAGGTCGCTTTTGCTTATTTCCGTACTCGCACCGGCGAACAGTTCACGGAAATGCTCGCGTATGCCGAATACGTTTGAGGCATATGCCGCGCCGCAAAGGGCGATGATTAGCACTGCCGCCGCAAGTATCGCCGTAAAACCTTTGCGCAACGTCAGGGCTCGCTTGCGGATAGTATTATGTGTAATTGCGTTCATAGTCAACTCCTTTATTCTTTCTGCGGACACTATATCCGCCGTTTTAGTTTTCAACGGGCTGTAATCTAAGCTGTCAAGTAAATCAGAGATATTGCGTTTCATTTCAAATAACCTCCTTCGTCAAGTGATTTTCGCAGCTTGTCGCGGCCGCGCATAAGTCTGAGCTTGATTGCTGATTCGGTCATATTCATGCTTTCAGAGATTTTGCTGACAGTCTGTATCCCGTAATAGTGTCTTACAAATATCTCCCTGTCCGGTTGCTTCATATCTTTGATTGCGCGGCGCAACATCTGACACTCTTCACGTTTGGTTACAAGATGTTCAGGGTTGTCAGAAAATTCGGATATGAAGTCCTCTTCAAGCGGCAGAGTTCCGCAAATCTCCCGCAATTTATTTTTTGCCGCATTTCGCGCAATCGCGCCAAGCCATGCTTTGAGTTTGCCGTCCTGCGGTTTTTCGGCGTTCCTCCAAAGGGCGATAAACACATCGGCGGTGGTTTCCTCAATATCCTGCTGTGTCATGCTCTCGCCGATAATATTAAAAACTATAGTGCCGATGTATGCCGCATATCGACCAATTATAATCGCAAGAGCCGTTTCATCTCCGCGCAGAATAGCCTTGACAGCCGCTCTGTCAGTCAACCGTATCACCTCCTTCTTGTCGTTCTGATGATCATCGCTTATAATAACACGGAAAACACGCAGACGGTTACATATTGTTGTAAAAATCTTGTTGTGAAACAGTATATTTATGTTATAATCGTGGGGTGCGATATTTTTCTCATCTATTCCAACAGATGTGACAGGCTGTGGCGCACAGATTTCGGCAAAGTCTTTTATTTAAGAAACAAATCGGGGTAGCAGGTCGCCGACATGAAAAAAAACAAGACAAAATACATATCAATCTTTCTAATATTTGTTTTGGTGCTGTCGGTTATGCCGTTGCCGTATTTTTTTGACTTAACCAACCCCAAAATTGCAACGCCGACACACACACCAGCCCCCACCCCCGCGCAAACCCCGTCACCAACACCTGAACCGACACCGGAGCTGACACCTGAGCAACCCCCTGGCCCAACACCTGACCCGACACCTGAACCAACGCCAATCCCTTGGAAACTTTTTTCGCCTCACTCCATACCCGAAACCGACCCGTACAGAGCAGGGCTTAACTACTCATTCGACATCAAGGTTGGCGACAATGTTGTAACCGAATACACAAACCCCGACCAAATCTTTCTCGGTATGCCCGAAGAATACACGGAAATGCCCGGCATAACCACCTTTCGGGGCAATAATTTCCGTGACAACGCTTCTTACGGGACAACAAACATCACAAACGGGGTACTGTCAGAGGTTTACCGCTTCGGGACAGGCAGTCTTTCGACGTGGACAGGAGTAGGTTGGGTCGGTCAACCCGTAATCGTAGAGTGGGATTATGATGTTCAGCAGCAAATGAATCTGCTGCCCGGCAAGAAAGAGAAAGAAGGACTTGTTGAGGTCATACAAGGCGCGATGGACGGTTATGTCTACTTTTTCGATTTGCATGACGGTCAGCCCACGCGCAACAAGCTGAATTTCGGAGAGCCTATAAAAGGCGGCGTAACGGTAGACCCGCGAGGATATCCGCTTTTGTTCATAGGACAGGGCGACGTTATAACCTTCACACGCGGCGGATACTTCCTTTACTCGCTCATTGACTTTGAGCTTCTGCACTTCATAAACGGGCGAAACAGCTTTGCTCACCGAACTCATCGGGGATGTGACGGAAACCCCTTGTTTGACGCGGAAAACGACCGCTTATTTATTGCCGCTGAAAACGGATTGATACACAATATTAAGCTGAACACCGTTTATGACAGGGATGCGGGCAAAATCTCGGTTAATCCTGAATTTGTCTATTATCGCTACACATCAAACCTCAACACACGCGGACAGCGGCAGGGAATCGAAAATTCCATTGCGATTTTTGACCACCATGCTTTCACGGCGGACAACGCGGGACTCCTGCAATGTGTTGATTTAATGACATTCACCCCCGTGTGGGTGCGCGACGTTTCGGACGACACCGATGCAAGCATTGTGTTAGAGTGGGAAGAAGAAAACCAAATGCTTGCCCTCTACACAGGCTCGCAAACAGATTTCTCCTCTACCTCATACCTTCGCAAGATAAACGCGGAAAACGGCGAGCTGTTGTGGGAGTACACATACGAGTGTTTTACCGATGTAAACGTAAGCGGCGGTCTTCTGGCGACACCCGTTGTAGGGCGCGGGGATATATCGGATTTGGTGATATTTTTCGTGGGAAAAGTACGCGGCAGAGGTGGCGGCGGTGCGCTTGTGGCTTTCGACAAGCAAACAGGGGCGGTCGTTTGGGAGAATATCAGACCAAACTACGGTTGGAGTTCCCCCGTTGCGGTATATAACGAGGACGGCAAAAGCTACCTGATTGTCTGCGATTCGCAGGGTAATATGGCTCTTGTGAGGGGAACTACCGGGGCGGTGCTTACCACAATGTCACTCGGCGGGGCAAACATTGAAGCATCCCCTGCTGTATACGGAAACATGGTTGTCGTAGGCACACGGGGTCAGCGGGTTTACGGAATAAGGCTATCGTGATGCTGTAGCTTCGTTGAAATCTTGATATGAACTTAAATTTTGAAGCCGCGAATTGAAATGCAATAACCTCTTGCAAAAACTCTTACATTCTAATATAATTTCAATAGTATCTGATAAATGATAAAGGGGTGTTCTACTTGCCAATGAATTTGATTACCCGCTCGGACTTTGATGGGCTTGCCTGCGGGGCATTGCTGCTTGAAGCAGGGATAATAGACAGATATACCTTCGCCCACCCTAAGGACATTCAAGACGGGTTAGTCCCCGTCACCCGTGACGACGTACTCGCCAACGTACCTTACGCGCCCGGATGCGGTATATGGTTCGACCACCACGCAAGCGAGCATGAACGCAACGAGCTTGAAGGCAAGTACGAGGGCGAAAGCCGCCCCGCTCCGAGCTGTGCCCGAATTATATACGAATACTACGGGGGTAAGAAGAAATTTCCGCAGTTTGACGACCTTATGATAGCCGTCGATAAGGTGGACAGCGGAAATCTGACACGCGATGAAATCCTCAACCCCAAAGGGTGGATACTGGTTGGATTTCTTATGGACCCAAGAACAGGACTTGGGCGCTTTCGCAACTTCACCGTCAGCAACTATCAGCTTATGGAGGAATTGTTGGTGTGTTGCCGCACCATGACAACCCAAGAAATTCTTGATATGCCCGACATAAAAGAACGCATCGACCTCTATAATGAGCAAACCGAGCTGTTTAAGAAAATGGTCAAGAAACACACGCGCACGGAACGCGACGTGATAATCACCGATTTGCGCGGGGTTGACCCCATATATACAGGCAACCGCTTCTTAATTTACAGCCTTTACCCCAAACAAAATATTTCGGCATGGATAGTGTCCGGGCGCGGCGGACTGGGTTGCTCGGTAGCGGTAGGATATTCAATCCTCAACCGCACCAGTAATGTCAACGTCGGGCGGCTTATGCTCAAATACGGCGGCGGCGGTCACCCAATGGTCGGAACCTGCCAGTTTAAGGACGAAAGCATCCCCGAAGAACTGCCGAAACTGCTCGACGAACTCGTAAATTATGATAAATACTATGAAGTGTAAATAAAAGGCTTGCATTTCGTATTAACGTGTGTTAATATGCTTTGGCGTGTCTAACAAATTGCAAAACGGAGGAACCCCGATGGACTTAGTAAAATCGCTCAGCGAAGAATATATGAAACCCGACCTGCCCCCTTTAGTGGTTGGCGACACGGTCAGAGTTACCGTTCGCATTAAAGAAGAAAACCGCGAAAGAAACCAATCTTTCGAGGGGACAATTATTGCGAAAAAACACGGCGGCATCAGCGAAACCATTACAGTCAGGCGCATATCTTACAATGTCGGCGTGGAAAAGGTATTCCCCGTACATTCACCCGCAATCGTTTCAATCGAAACAATCAGGCGCGGTAAAGTACGCAGAGCCAAGCTCTACTATCTCAGAGATAAAATCGGCAAAAAAGCAAAGGTCAAGGAAAGACTCGGTAAGTAAAGCACAAAACCCCTCAATCGAGGGGTTTTGCTTAATATTTCGCTCAATTAAACCGCTTGTTTTTGTTTTTCCTTGCGGCTTCGGACTTCTTGCGCCGCTTCACGCTGGGACTTTGATAATATTCTTTTTTCCTCAAATCTGAGAGGACGCCGGACTTTGCGCAGTTTCGCTTAAATCTCTTGAGTGCGCTGTCGAGATTTTCGCCGTCCTTTATATCTACCTTTGACATTCTTTCTTCCCCCCCTCCGATTTGACTGATTAACGCAAGGTGCATTATATTGCTATAATTCCCTATTGTCAACAGTTTTTTAGCTATTGGCTGTTATTTGTTGTTTTTTCTGATATACCAAGGTCTGTTTGCCGGTTTCTTTGCTTCTGCCTCCGCTTGGGCGGCGGCATTGTTTCGCGCTTCCTCGTCATGGTCTATAATAATCTTCTCGACACTGGAAATATCCCACTCGCGCAAAGCCTGACTTATGGTTTTGCGGGTTTGGGCAGCCTCATCTATTATGTCTACGGGTTCTTCAGGGTCATCTAACGTAATCCGAATCGGCGTGACCGCTTGCGGCATGACGGGCGGTTTAACCGTTGCAGCAGTTGGCGCAGCGGCGGGTTTTGCAGTCGCGGCAGTTGCTGATGCGGCAGCAGGTTTTGCGGGTACTGCTGTTGTCGGTACTGTGTCTTGCCTTGCGGAGGTTGCTACAGTAGGCTTCTGCACAGTTGCGGCGGGCTTGGGTTGTGCGGCTGTCTGAGGCCGCGCAGCAGTTCTCGGTTGCGGAAGTGTAAGGTTATCGTCTACTTCCTTCAATATCTGCCCCATCATCGCTTCGGTTCTGCGCTTAACATCCGTGCAAACACAAGCAAGCATCATAAGAGTCAGTGCTTTACGCAGCTTGGCGCGTGAAACGGGGTTCGGGTCGTTGTAGTCGCTTATTACATTATCAATAATCGTTTCTACCCCGCCCCTTGAGCTATCGCCCATTTGACCGCTTCGTTTCATAGCTTCGCCGAGATAATTATACAGGTCGCTCTCCCTGACAATCGCTTCACTGCCGTCCTTAGCCTTGCCGTTGAGATAAATCATCAGCTTCGAGATATGCTCGAGCTTCAGACAGTCTTTCAGAGCGTTGATAATGAGTATTCGCGCAATATGGACTTCTTCGTATCTTTTACCGATAGGATGAGCTACCCACCCGCGCTTAACCCAGTTCTGTATAGTCGAGGCTTCAAGTCCCGTAACCGCGCAAACCTGCGACAAGCTGAGTCCGCCTGTTGCTTCGAGCAAAAGTGCTATCTTTGCAAAGCCTTTTTCGTTTGAGTCGGTGCCGGGTTTTGTGTTTGACGGAAAAGCGTTGTTATATGCTTCCATTGCGAACCTCCCATTAAATGTAATTATTGTAAGGAAATCACGGAATTGCTGTGTAGCTCTTACTGAGTAACTAAAATTAAAAGAAATAGTACATGCTGATAATCTCAACATGTACTATATCATAGGTTCTCGTGAACGTCAATAGTAAATTCTCTTTGTTTTACTTACTTTAATTCGACTTCAGCACCTGCCGCAACGAGTTTTTCTTTAATCTCGTTTGCTTCGTCTTTGCTGACATTTTCTTTAATGTTCGCCGGGGCGGATTCGACAAGGGTTTTTGCTTCGGCAAGTCCGAGCCCTGTAATGGTGCGGACTTCCTTGATAACCTTGACTTTTTCTGCTCCAAAGCTTGTCATTACGACTGTGAACTCTGTCTGCTCCTCAGCGGATTCACCTGCACCCGCCGCCGCGCCTGCTGCCGGGGCTGCCATTGCTGCCGCTGACACGCCAAACACTTCTTCAAGCTCACTTACCATTTCTGACAACTCAATTACTGTCAGAGTTTTGATTTCATCAATCAGTTTTGTAACCTTTGCACTTGCCATTATTTTAATCCTCCATAATCATTATTTTGCTTCTTCTGCGGGGGCTGCGGGTTCTGCGGGTACTTCCGCTGTTGCAGGGACTTCCGCTACCGCTTCAGCGGGAGCATCTATCGCTGTTGCGGGGGCTTCCGCTACTTCAGCGGGCACTTCCGCTACTGTTTCCGTTGCTATCTCTGCGGGAGCTTCGGCTGCTACTTCAGCAGGTGCTTCCGCTGTTGCAGGAGCTTCTACCGCTTCTGCGGGGACTTCTGCTGTTTCCGCAATCGGTTTTGCGGGTGCTTCTGCAACTGCGTCAACTTTCTCTTCAACTGCTCCACCTTTTTCGGCGGCGGCCTTGAGAACGACGGCGAGCGTCGCTATCGGTGCAAGGAGTGTACCGAGGAACTGCGCTTGCAGCATCGGAAGCGGCGGAATACTTGCGATTTTAATGACCTCGCTCTTGGACAGAATTTTTCCATCCATGAAGCCCGCCTTGATTTCAAAGTAATCAGGCAGTTTGTCTGCATACTCCTTGATGACCCTCGCAGGAGCGATTGGGTCGTCGCTACTTGTCGCAAGCGATGTCGTGCCGACAAGAACGCTGTCAAGCTCTTCAAATCCTACGTTTTTAATGGCAAATCTCATCAAACTATTCTTGATGACACCATACTCGACGTTTTCCTCGCGCATTTTGGCGCGCATTTCTGTTGCTTCGATACCTTTGATACCTCTGTAGTCAACAAAAACCCCTGACTTGCTCTTGAGCCGCTCTGTCATTTCGACGACGGTTTGCTGTTTTTCACTAAGCACTTTTGCATTTGGCATATTTTCTTTTCACCTCCATCTTGTTAAACTACATCCAAAAA
>Ga0099364_10000655_pt1 | contig 59262 bp, 59 predicted proteins | sample TergutTh196P3_FD_73070 | JGI IMG/M metagenome (GOLD analysis project Ga0099364, IMG submission 73070) | Microcerotermes parvus P3 segment gut microbial communities from Pointe-Noire, Republic of the Congo - Th196 P3 | ecosystem: Host-associated > Arthropoda: Insects > Digestive system > Gut ... | reverse complement strand
ACTCCCGCCTACTTTACTGTTGCAAAACAGCACCTATCCCCCCCCCCCCCCGCTTCGCTCCCCCCCCCCCCCCGGAGGGGGGTTTTTTTTTTTTGCCTCCCTCCCAGAGGGAGGTGCCGCCCGCAGGCGGCGGAGGGAGCTAAGACGTAGGGAGTGGTGGCGCAGGCGATGTAGGGGCGAACGCCTCGTTCGCCCGAAAGGGGCAGGTTGTAGGGGCGAACGCCCCGTTCGCCCGAAGAAACGAGCAAAAGCCCGAAAAAACGGGCAAAAGAATAAATAGCGGTGATATTCGGGCGACCGAGGCGGTCGCCCCTACGAAAAATTCCCACCTGTGCAATTTTGTTAAATCAGTCATACAAGCCGTAATAGATGAATATAATATTCTAGCAATTGACAATTATCAATTGCCGATTAACAATTATTATACCATTGAACAAGGCTTACGAAGTTTAATTGTTAATTGTTAGTTGTTAATTGTTAATTGAATAAGAGGAGGATTATTTATGGAGTTAAAATTGAACAGGGAGGAAATAACCGCATCCGAGGTGATTTTCGATGGAACTCAGGAGCAGTCGGTAGAGCTTGACTACGTACTGCCCGATTATTATCCTGAAATTTTTAAAATTATCAAATGTATAGTAACGCCGAGGGTTTTATCCTTCAGCGTAAGTCAGGATAGGCTCACCTATGAGCTTTCCGTATGCACGAAGGTTCTTTATTGCGCCGAGGACAGGGCGGGTGTTCAAGTAGTAGACCAAAAGCAGACCTATACCAAAACCGCCGATTTAGGGCGCGTTGGCATAAACCCCAGAGTAATCATATCACCGCGGACGGACTTTTGCAATTGCCGCGCCGTGAACCAGCGGCGAATTGACATCAGGGGAGCAGTAAGCATTAAAATAAGAGTGACCGACCTTTGCAAAAGAGAGGTTGTAAGCGATGCCTTCGGCATGGATATACAGCTGAGAAAAACCCCCGTTACATATCCCGTCAACAAGCTTTATACAACCAAAAGAGTAACGGTAACGGATGAGTTTGATTTGGGGCTTTCCAAGCCGCCGATTGAAAACCTGCTTAGGAGCGATGCGGTCGTTGCGTCAACCGATAAAAAGGTTATCGCCAATAAGCTGGTAGCGAAAGGCGAGGTTTATGTTAATATGCTTTATACCTGCGATAAGGATAATTCGGGCGGGATTGAATCCATGCAGTTTACCGTGCCTTTTTCGCAGATTATAGATTTAGACGGGATTGACGAACGCTTTGAGTGCATGGTTGACACCGATGTCATATCCTGCGAACTGTCGCCTCATTCGGATGCGGACGGCAACTCTAAAATTATAGAATGTACACTTGTCCTGCTCATCACCTGCCAAGCACACAGAATCGCAACCGTAGACCTTGTTACCGACCATTATTCCATGCTTTACAAAAGCAGTGGGATTAAATCCGATATAAAGCTGGAGCTTCCGCCGCAGACAATCAATCAGCCGCATGTTGTAAAGGGCGCGCTGGAATATGAGAGCGGCGGTTTGGACAGTATTTTTGACGTGTGGGCAAATGTCCCCATGTTTACCGTAAAGCCTGCTCCCGAGGAAAAACAGCTGATTATCGCCGGAACAGTCTGCTTCACCGTTATGGTTAGGGATAAAGAGGGCGATATGGCAGTCCTTGATAAAGACGAACCTTTCGTGCTGAGCTTGCCTATGGAGGGCGTTAACGAGGCTACTACGGCGGAGCTTAGAATCCTGCCCGTTTCCTGCTCCTATAATATGGCTTCCGATAATACCGTTGAAGCAAAGGCGGAGCTTAGAATCACGGGAAACGTAATATCCTCGGCAATTCTCCCTGCCATAACCGACATTGCCGTAAACACCGAAGAGCCCGTCAAGCGGGACGGAGATTTCGCGTTAAGGCTGTATTTCGCGGGAGAAAACGAGGATTTATGGGAAATTGCCAAGAAATACGGTACATCTATAGCGGCAATCATGGAGGAAAACGAAATAGAAGCGGAAATCATCCAATTCGCGGGCATGATTCTTATACCGATTTTATAGTGAAAGGAAGAACACAACTATGACACACACTGATATTTACTGCGACATAGCGCAGCGCACGGACGGCGATATTTACATCGGTATAGTAGGTCCTGTCCGCACAGGCAAATCAACCTTTATAAAGAAGTTTATGGAACAGCTTGTAATCCCCAATATCAGCAGCGAATACAGGCGGGAGCGGGCAATAGACGAACTGCCGCAATCCTCAGCCGGTAAAACGATTATGACAACCGAGCCTAAGTTTATACCCGAGGAAGCGGTTGAGGTTACACTGGGTGAAAAAGCCCGCTTCAATGTCCGCATGATTGACTGCGTGGGATATATCGTACCAAGCTCAATCGGATATATCGAAAACGAAGCACCGCGCATGGTTAACACGCCTTGGTTTGATGATGAAATCCCTTTTGCTATGGCGGCTGAAGTCGGCACACAAAAGGTGATAAACGACCATTCGACCATCGGCTTGGTCGTCACCACCGACGGCAGTATCTCCGATATTCCCCGCGAGGAATACGAGGAGGCGGAGGAGCGCGTAATCAGAGAGTTGCGCTCTATCAATAAGCCGTTTGTAATATTGCTCAACTGCGTAAATCATGCTTCAAAGGAAGCCCAAGCGTTGGTTAAGACCCTTTCGGAGAGGTATAACACCCCCGTCATGCCTGTTAACTGCGTAGATTTAAACGAGGACGACATAAACGCGATTTTAAAGCAAATTTTATTTGCCTTTCCGATTAAGGAAATTAATATCAGTATGCCGAAATGGATTACGGGGCTTCCTAAAGGGCACTGGTTAAAGAGCGATGTGTTTAACCTGATACGTTCAGCCGCGGAAAATATCAAATTTGTCCGCGATGTGGAGGGAATCACAGATGTAATCGCTTCCAGCGAGCATATTAACCGCTCGGTTATTTCGGGGATAGATTTGGGCAGGGGCTCGGCTTCCGTATCGGTTGAACTTATGTGCAACCTTTTTTACAGGGTTCTGGGCGAGGAGACCGGCATTGAAATCCGCAACGAGAGCGATTTACTGCCGCTTTTAAAAGAGCTTACGGCAATGAAAAAGGAATACGCCAAAATACAACATGCCCTTTCCGAGGTAGAGGCAACGGGCTACGGCATAGTCATGCCTACTATAGACGAGCTTTCTCTTGAAGAGCCCGAAATTGTCAAGCAGGGCGGGAAGTACGGGGTATGCTTAAAAGCTTCCGCGCCGTCTATTCATATGATGAAAGCCGATATTGTCACCGAAGTAAGCCCTATCGTGGGCAGTGAGAAGCAATCCGAGGAGCTTGTGATGTACCTGCTGAAGGAATTTGAGGAAAGCCCGCAGAAGATATGGGAATCTAATATCTTTGGCAAATCCCTGCACGAGCTTGTCAACGAGGGCTTGCACAACAAGCTTTACCGTATGCCCGTAGCCGCGAGGCTTAAATTGCAGGAAACCTTAGAGCGGATTATCAACGAGGGCTGCGGGGGGTTGATTTGTTTTATTTTGTAGTATGATTTGCGGAGGCTGATGTAATTCGCTGGGAATATGCAATGAGTGGAATATTGAACGATTTCCAAAGGGCGGCAGGTTGCCGCCCTTTCTATATTATAATTGCCGAAACAGTTTGCCGAACCGTTTCCAGTATATCCTGCGGAATTTTTTCTGCAAATTTGGGATTCCGCGCATTAATATCAAAGGTTCTGATTTGGTCGCACATGATGTAGCCTTGCGTTTTCGTCCTTTCGTCAAGCATGATACGCATAGGCAACGGTTTAACCCTTGAAGTTATCGGACAAACAACGATTTGATTTGTTACTTGATTGTAAAGCTCTTTACTTACGACCAGAGCGGGGCGCAAGCCCGCTTGCTCATGTCCGAGAGTTGGGTCAAAGCTTACTATAACAATATCTCCTTGTTTGAAAATCATATCATATCATTTCCTTTCCCTTAGGGCTATCAAGCTCACCCCAGTCATAGCTGTCATATGCTTCGCCGCTCCAATTTTCAAAAATTGATTCCAACGTCAAATTTTCGGGAATCTTCGTTATAATCAAGCGGTTAGGCTCAGCCTCAATCCTTATTCTTGTTTTATCATGAATAGTCGAAATATCCTGCAATGCTTTTGGGATACGAAACCCAAGCGCGTTTCCCCAACGAGTAGCTGTTGTTTCCATCATTCATCAACCTTTCGTTTATATGTTTATATGTTTATTATACCCTGCTTTTCTGCTTTTGTCAAGCTTATTTTTTAAGCTTCAGCTAATCAACTAATCACCACGCAGAAAATTTAAAATCCACTTGTATATTATCATTTATTATGGTATAATTTATTCAATGATGAAATAAACAACAGCTTAGGAAAGGAATTTACAATGTACCCTTTAAAGCTTAAGCCCGCATTTAAGGATTACCTTTGGGGCGGCTCTAAATTAAAAACTTATTTTAACAAGGCTTGCGGTTATGAAAAAGTTGCCGAAAGCTGGGAATTATCCTGCCATCAAGACGGGCTGTCGGTAATTGAAAACGGCGAATATGCGGGGATGCTCCTGCGGGATTACATAGAAAAAGACAAGCGTGTACTTGGAAAAAATTGCGAAGAATTTGAAAGCCTGCCTATTTTGATTAAGCTGATTGATGCCTCCCACAATCTGTCCTTACAAGTGCACCCCAACGATGAGCAAGGTGCTATGGATGGGGACAGAGGGAAAACAGAGCTTTGGTATATCATAGACTGCGAAAGCGGGGCTGAAATTATCTATGGCTTTAACCGCGAAATCAGCAGGGAGGAATTTTTAGAGCGGATTGAAAATAACAGCCTTCTTGAAGCGGTAAACAGAGTAAAGGTAAAAAAAGGAGATTCGTTTTTTATTCCGGCAGGAACGCTTCACGCGATTGGGAAGGGTATTTTAATTGCTGAAATTCAGCAAAGCTCAAACCTTACCTACCGCGTTTACGATTACGGGCGGCTAGATGCAGACGGCAACCCGCGTCGGCTTGATATTAAAAAGGCGGCGAATACGGTTAACCTTTGCCCTGCCGAGGGCTTTGCGGGGTCGGCATCAAGTGGTGACAAAGTTCGGCTTTTGGCAAAATGCGGATACTTTACGGTGCAACACGCTGAAATAGAGGGCAAAATGGAATTCACCGCCGATTTCTTATCGTTTAACAGCGTATTGGTTTTGGAGGGCAGTCCTGTATTAGAGTATAACCGAGGCGAAACAGAGCTTGCAAAGGGCGGCTGTGTCTTTATTCCGGCAGGTATGGGAGAGTATTCAATAAACGGAGATTGCGAGGTTCTGATTACCTCAATCCCCGTGAAATCAATTGATAATTGACAAGGTGCAATTGACAATTATTGGTTGAAGATAAAATAGAAAGGGAGTATAAAAATGAAGCATTACATCGGAATTGACTTGGGAGGAACTAATATTAAGGCGGGGGTTGTCAACGAAAAATTTGAGATTATCGGAAAGGCGAGTGTTAAGACCGCTTGTCCCAGACCCGCCAAGGAAATCGCGGACGATATGTATAACGTAAGTGTCATGGCTTGCGAAAATGCGGGGATTGACATGAATGAGGTCGAATGGCTGGGTATCGGTACGCCCGGTATTGCCGATAATGTTAACGGGATAATTGCTTATTCCAACAATCTTGGCTTTAAAGATGTGCCGATTCGCAAGTATATCAAGGAGCATATTGACAAGCCCGTTTACGTAGCCAACGATGCCAACGCGGCGGCTTACGGCGAGTTTATCGCGGGCGCGGCTAAAGAAGCGCAGGATGCGGTCTGCATTACGCTCGGCACGGGAGTGGGCGCGGGGGTAATTATAGACGGCAAAATCTTTACGGGGCGGAATCTGGCGGGCGCGGAGGTCGGTCATATGGTAATAGGCGTTGACGGACCGTTATGTACCTGCGGACGCAAGGGTTGCTTTGAGGCATATTCTTCAGCAACGGGGCTGATTAGGATGACTGGCGAAGCCGCCGAAAGCAATCCCGAAAGCATACTAAACGAGTATATCAGAGAAAAAGGCAGAACCTCGGCGCGGCACGCCTTTGACGCGATGAGAGCGGGCGATAAGGCGGGCAAGGAGGTCGTGGACAAATACATAAAATATCTGGCGGCAGGAATTACCAACGCCATAAATATATTCCAGCCCGACATTCTGTGCATAGGCGGCGGCGTTTGCAACGAGGGCGACCCGCTTATGCTGCCCATGATTGAGCTTGTCAAAAAAGAGGTTTACACCCGCATGATAGAAAAGAATACCGAAATTACCGTAGCAAAACTGGGCAACGATGCGGGCATTATAGGGGCGGCATTCCTTGGCAATGCTTAGAGCGAATCGTTAGCTCTCGGCAGATTTTTGAGAGGGCGGGTAGTGTGCTTGATGAGGGCTGAAAAAGAGCTTGAAACTCTAATCGGGGTTGTTGAAGCAGTGACCTACTCAAACCCCCAGAACGGTTATGTTATCCTTGATTTGGATAAGGGCGGGGATTATGTTACCGTTGTGGGGGAGCTTGGGAATATTGAAGCGGGCGAGGAGCTGACGCTGAGAGGCGAATATGCTACGCATCCGAAATTCGGGGTGCAGTTTAAGGCGGTATTATGCGAAAGGACGATGCCCGCTACCGAGGCTTCAATCCAAAAATACCTTTCCTCCGGCGTTATAAAAGGAGTGGGAGCCGCTCTGGCAAAGCGAATCGTGGAGAAATTCGGAGACAAATCACTCGAAGTCATTGAAAACGAGCCGGAATTGCTTGCGGACATCAAGGGCGTTACGAAAAAAAAAGCCGATGAAATCGCTCTGGAATTCAAGAGAATTTTCGGTATACGCGCACTTATGATATTCCTTTCGCAATATAACGTCCGCCCCTCCGTAGCCGTAGGCGCGTGGAAAAGATGGGGGCGGTATGCGGTTGACATCATAAAGGAAAACCCTTACGCGTTATGCGAAAACGGTATTGAGCTTGAATTTGAAAAAGCCGAAAATATAGCAAAAATGCTGGAAATTCCGCACGACTGCGAAAACCGAATCAAGGCGGGAATCCGTTGTGTTTTATTAAGAAACGCCCAAAACGGTCACACCTGCCTGCCCTATGACAGATTAAAGGAAAAAGCCCTGCTCCTGCTCGGCGTTGCGCCGGAACGCTTCGATGAAGCTTTGAAAAACGAGTGCAGTGAAAATCATTTTAATATATATTGCAAAAGCGGGAGGGACTTTGTTTTTTTAAGCGATTATTTTATCGCCGAGCAATATATAACAGACAGACTGTCAGCCATGAACAGCTGTTTTAAAGCTTCCGAATCGGATTATGCCCCGCTGATTGATATAGAAGAAAAAACGAAGGACATTACATACGCCGCCGCTCAGCGAAAGGCAATCGCTCTCGCCCTCTCGCAGGGCTTTATCATCTTAACCGGCGGACCGGGTACGGGAAAAACCACCGCGCTTAAAGCCATCATATCGCTCTATGAACAAAGCGGGCTGAAAGTGATGCTTGCCGCTCCGACGGGTAAAGCGTCCAAGCGTGTGTCCGACCTTACCGGGTATAATGCGAAAACTATCCATCGCCTGCTTGAAGTTATTTTTGATAAAAACGGCAAGCCCAGATTTAAGCATAACGAGAATCATCCGCTATCGTGCGATGTTATCATCATTGATGAGATGTCTATGGTGGATTCGTTGCTTTTCGAATCGCTTCTGCGGGCGTTAAAGCTGTCTTGCCGTCTGATTATGGTAGGGGATTCGGACCAGCTTCCGTCAGTGGGCGCGGGGAATGTACTAAAGGACATGCTGGATTCGGGCGGCTTGACGGTGGTTCATCTGTCTGAAATTTTTCGCCAAGCGCGGCAAAGCTGTATCGTGACTAACGCGCACGCGATTGTAAACGGAATCCCCCCCGACCTCTCCCGCTCGGATAATGACTTTTTCTTTCTGCAAAGACTAAGCCAAAGCAAAGCCTCGGATACAGTAGTGGATTTAATAAAAAACAGGCTTCCCTCTGCATACGGATATTCGCCCTATGACGATATACAAGCCTTGTGCCCGTCAAGAAAGGGGACGCTGGGCGTTTATGAGATGAATAAAGCGATTCAAGAAGCCATAAACCCGCCCGCCTTGACTAAAAGCGAGGTTAAGGGGCTGTTTGGCACATACCGCGTTCATGACAAGGTTATGCAGATTAAAAATAATTACGACATAGAGTGGAGCAAGGACGGCGAAACGGGGACAGGCATATACAACGGCGATATAGGCATGATTACAAAAGTTAACCGAAGCGAGGGCAAGCTGGTGATTGATTTTGACGGCAGGACTTGCGAATATCCGTTTGAAATGCTGGAGCAGCTTGAATTAGCGTATGCAATCACAGTGCATAAAAGCCAAGGGAGCGAGTTTAACGCGGTAATCCTCCCGCTTTTGGGCGGATTTGATAAGCTTTATTACCGCAACCTGCTGTATACCGCCGTAACGCGGGCGAAGAAACTGCTGATTATAGTCGGCTCAAAAAATGTCGTCTGCGCGATGGTTGCGAATAACAGGCGCACCCTGCGCTATACATGTCTTAAAGATATGCTGGAAAAGGCAATCGGCTCCGGCTCCGCTTTGGAATGTGCAGGAGGAAGCGATGAGGAGTGAAGCTTTAAAGGACTTTATAGCTGACATCATCTTCCCTAACAGATGCCCCTTTTGCGATGGATTTATCAGATGGGAACAGCTTTGCTGCGGCGATTGCTACAATAAAATTGAATGGCTTGACGGTCATGCTTATGAATATACAGCCGCCGCGATTTATACGGGAGTGATTAAGGAAGCGGTTATAAAGCTGAAGTATTCGGCAGAATTAAATTTTGTTAAAATCATTGCGGGTGAAATTTTTTCGCGGCTTTGCGATGTCGGACTTTCGGAGGGTATAAATTACGTAATCCCCGTCCCTATGGGGAAGAAAAAGCAGAAAAAGGTCGGCTATAATCATTCGGAGCTCATTGCCGATGAATTGGCAAAGCTTTTGGGGATAGAAAAACGCACGGACTGCATCTTCAAGCATGATTCCGAAAAAGAACAGCATACGATGAACGCGGCAGAACGGGCAGAAAATGTAAAAGGGCAGTATTATATTCCTTTGCCGCATAAAGGTTTGACTAAAGGAGAAATGCTCAAAGGCAAAACGGTGCTGTTATGCGATGATGTAATCACTACCGGGGCAACCCTTAACGAGTGCGCGCGCCTGCTTCAAGAGGAAGGTGCGGATAGGGTGATTTTAGCGGCAGCCGCGGCGGCAATTCATAATGAATAGAGGTAGCAGATATGGACATAGGAATTGATTTAGGCACAACGAATGTTTTAATCACAATGGGGAACAAAGGACTTGTTTTAAACGAGCCGTCAATTATCGCTTACGATAAGCGCAAGGAAGCGGTCATTGCGGTAGGGAACGAGGCGCACCGCATGGTTGGGCGCGCGCCGGACTATATCGCCGTGGTGCACCCGCTCAAAGACGGCGTGATTTCCGACTATAAAATGACCAAGGAGATGATAGCGGCTTTTATCGGAAAGGTTACGGGGCAGCAGCTTCTTATGCCGAGCATAATCATGTGCATACCGTCCTCCACCACCGATGTGGAGAGCCGCGCCGTAATTGAAGCCGCTAAAAACGCGGGCGCAAGGAGGGTGTATCTGATTGAAGAGCCGGTCGCCGCGCTGTTGGGCGCGGGGGTTGATGTATCCCGCCCGGACGGTAACATGGTGGTCGATATAGGCGGGGGGACTACAGACATTGCTGTTATTTCCGTTAACGGGGTGGTAGCAAAATCCTCCGTCAAGCTTGCGGGGAATAAGATGGACAGGGCTATCGCCAAATATATCAGCGGCAGATACAGGGTGTTAATCGGCGAACGGAGCGCGGAAATGGCAAAGACCGCCATAGCGAATATCTATAACCCGGACGGCAGCAGGAAATACATCGTCAAGGGCAGGCATCTGGTTCGCGGGCTTCCCGAATCTTTGGAGATTAATGATTACGACATATACGAGGCAATCATAGACTGCGTGGAGGAAATTATTGCCGGAATTAAAGCTGTATTTGAAAAAACACCCCCCGAGCTGGTGGGGGATGTTTTCGCAAACGGCATATATCTGACGGGCGGCGGCGCGCTTTTATCCGGGCTGGACAAGCTTATCAAGCTTAGACTGGGCGTTAAGTGCAACATACCCGAAGACCCCGTAACCTGCGTTGCCAAGGGAACAAGGGCGGCTTTCGACTGCCTTGATAAGCTGCTTGAAGGCTTTGAGCATATACCGTTGCTGAAATATTAAATCAATGTACAGTTTACAGTTTATGTAAAGTGAAAAAACAAAATTTTATGGTAAATAACAACAAATTATCTTATTGTGCATGTGTATATGTTGTACAAATGGCGGAAAATTATAAATTCGCTTGACAACCGATTTAGGAAGTGTTATTATCAATATAATCACTAGTGAAAAGGTTCAACAGCACAATAGCAACGGCAGAAGAATGGAGTTAATCATGAAAATACTAAAAACAAGCGCGGTCGCTTTATCACTAATACTGGGAATGTCTGCAGGTATAGGTATTGCCACTCGCGCGGATTATGTATTGCCTAACAACCTTAGGAATCGAGAAGGACGAATTGTTCAAAGACCTACTTATCCTGTTAACCAATCCAATGAAACTTTCGGCACTGCTTTGCAAGCAGACGGAATTACTGAATATGAGCCCGACTTAATAGGGGCTGAGGGGGACAACGGAGAAGTGGGTTATGTTCGTAAATCCGAACTATACACTAAAATGCCATCTTCTCCCGAAGAAGCTTTAAGGATTCAACGCGAAAGAGTAGAAAAAAGAGATTTTTCGCGGGTGATTAATGTGTATGCTGAGGATGGGATTACAGTTTTAGATACATTTACAAGCAATAAGGCAGGGCTCAACTCGGGAGTAATCAGTATATACAATGAAATGGATTACCCCGACCAAACAACCGAAGATTTCAGTGACAACTCGCTTGATGACGAAATTCAATCATAAAATCAACCACCACAAATGATATTATTGCCTTAAACAAAGCAATAATATCATTTTCTCTTAGCTCCTTAGTGTCATATTATTCTTTAGCCTCTTGGGCATTATCCGCATTTGAGGCGTTTTTACCCGAAAGCGCAACGGCAAAGATTGTAATTGTACATTGTAAACTGTAAATTGTACATTATTTAAAGGAAGCGTGGTTATTATATTTATGCGGAATTTATCAGCATTATTTTACGGAATCGTATACGGCATAGCCCATGTAATTCCGGGGCTGAGCGGGGGGACTTTTTTGGTGATTTTCGGCTGTTACGACACCGTATGCCAAGCTTTTGCCCTTAATTTCAAAGAAATCAAAAAGAACCTTATATTTTTAATTTTTTTCGGTATAGGCTCTCTGCTCGGGCTTATAGGGTTTGCCCATGTCATAACCTTTTTAATGGCAAGCTTCGAGATTCAAACCAACCTGTTTTTCATGGGGCTTATTCTGGGCGGATTGCCGCTGATTATAAAAATAACGGCGGAGGGGGAAAAATTCAAGCCTTCCTGCATACCGCCCTTTGCTCTGGGCTTTGCCTTGGTCGCCTCGCTTTTTTTTATGGAAAAACTCGGCGCGTTTGAAGCAAGTGCCGCGCAAGGCGTTGACACCGTATTTTTTCTGAAGATTGCTCTTTATTCCTTTACCGCGGCAATCGCTATGGTTCTGCCGGGTATATCGGGGGCTTTTATTCTTTTGGCATTCGGTGTTTATGACATGTTTATGGAAGCCTTAAAGGGATTTGATTTTGCCGTAATAATCCCGGCGGCAATCGGCATATTTCTGGGTATTGTACTAGGTGCTAAGCTGGTTTTGTTACTTTTGAATAAATTTAAGCTAACGGTCTACAGCGCGATAATAGGAATGGTTGCAGGCTCGGTAATCCCCCTGTTTCCGCATGGTTTGGGGCTGAATGCTGCTACGGCTGTCGGGGTGGTATGCTTTGCGGCGGGTGTGTTTGTCGCTTTGATGTTTGGGAAAGGGGAGGGGTGAGTTGATTACCAACGCTCAAAAAATCGTCTGCACCGCTCACTCCGTAAGTGGTGCAGACGATTTTCGCAAAGGAATTTAAAAGCAATGTCTTGCTTAAAATTATCTCTTAGAAAACTGCGGCGCGCGCCGTGCGGCTTTTAAGCCGTATTTCTTTCTTTCCTTCATTCTCGGGTCGCGGGTTAGGAAGCCCGCTTTTTTCAGTGCGGGGCGAAGCTCGCCGTCATATAGCAGTAACGCTCTGGAAACACCATGGCGAATCGCGCCCGCTTGACCGGTAACGCCGCCGCCTGTTACGGTGCAGGATATATCAAGCTTATCGGTAGTCCCCGTAAGGTTTAGGGGCTGTCTTACAATCAGCTTCAAGGTCTCTAAGCCGAAATAATCATCAATTTCCCTGTTATTTATCATTATATTACCGCTGCCCGGATAAATTCTTACTCTGGCTACGGAGCTCTTTCTTCTCCCCGTTCCGTAAAAAAACTTATGCTTTGATTCGTACATTTTATTAACCCTCCCTTTTATCCTTTAACCTCGTAATTTACCGGCATCTGCGCCTGCTGTTTATGCTCCGCGCCCGGATAAACCCTAAGACGCGTCAAGGCTTTCCTGCCCAGTGTAGTGTTCGGGAGCATACCGTTAACGGCAATCATCATCGCTCTCTCCGGCTCTTTTTTCATCATGTCGCTGTATTTTATTTCCTTTAAGCCGGAAATCCAGCCTGTGTGCCACTTGTAAGTTTTTTGCTCCAATTTTTTCCCTGTAAGGACGGCTTTTGAGCAATTGATTACAATAACATGGTCTCCGCAATCCGCGTGAGGCGCGTAGGTCGGCTTGTGTTTACCGCGCAAAATGTGCGCCGCTTGCGCCGCTACCCGCCCTAAGGATTTCCCCTGCGCGTCAAGCAGATACCATTTACGGGTTATATCTCCTGCCTTTGGCATATAAGTTGACATAATTATTCTCCTTAGCTTTATATTTTTTTACACTACTCATTATACAATAGTTGTAAAATCCATGTCAAACGGTATTTTGCCGTATTTTTAATATATATCGCTAAATCTCTCAATATCTCTCTTTATTTCTCTTATTCTCTTAATATCTCGCGTTTCATTTCATTTTTTACTCCGCCAAAGAGCTCCCTTGCTTCTTTTGTAACCTAATTGTAAATTGATTTTTATTGGCGTTTTTGGTATAATTATATCATAACGAAGTTGCTTGACTTGGCGGCATAAATCATGTATAATAAAGCTGTGGGCTGAAAAATTTAGCGAAAAGGAAGTATTTTACAATGTTTTACAAATGTTATGTCAGTGTTTTGCTGATAATCAGCCTTTTATCGGGGTTCAGCGGTAATGCTATGGTTGCCGTGAACGGCTTAAAGGCAGATTCCTCCGCATTGAAGTCCTCATTGGGGACGACAGCGGTTTATCCTTATGACCAATATAACGCGCTTAACTTCAAGGAGCAAAAGGGCATTTGGATTACATATCTTGAATTCCAATCAATCCTTAAAAATAAAACCAAGGAGCAGTTTACCGACTCAATCGGTAAATATTTTGACAATGCTAAGGGCATGGGGATAAATACCGTTTATGTCCACGTCCGCGCATTCGGGGATGCTTATTATCACTCCGAGCTATTCCCCTCTACCGATAATTATAACGGAACTTTTGGCGCGAAGCCCGCCTTTGACGCGCTTGAAGTTATGCTCAAAGAAGCTCACGACAGGGGGCTTTCCTTCCATGCTTGGGTTAACCCGATGCGGCTTATGAGCGATGATGAGATGAAAGCGTTGCCTAATTCATATACTGTAAAAAAGTGGTATAACAGCGATACTTACAGAGGGCATTATATAGTAAAATCGGGGAACAGGTGGTACTTTAACCCCGCCTACACAGCCGTAAGAAATCTTATTGCGGATGGGATTGCCGAGATTATCAGAGGCTACCATGTTGACGGCATCCAGATTGACGATTATTTTTACCCGACCACGGCGGCAAGCTTTGACAGCGCGGCTTATAAAGCCTCCAAGACAACGCTCTCCCTTTCCGATTGGAGAATCAGAAACGTAAACGGCATGGTAAGGCAGCTGTACAGAACCATTAAAGAATCTAACCCAACTGTTGTTTTCGGGATTTCCCCGCAGGGCAGTGTTGAAAATAATTACAAGGAGCTTTATGCGGACGTTAAAACATGGGTCACAAGCCCCGGCTACTGCGATTACATATTACCGCAAATTTATTACGGCTTTGAAAACGGGCACTTGCCCTATGAAAGAACCTGCCGCGAATGGCGCGATATGGTGACAAGAAAGGATGTTCAGCTTGTGTTCGGGCTTGCCGCATATAAAATCGGCGCGGCGGATAATTACGCGGGAACAGGCAGGAGCGAATGGCTAAACAATTCAGATATTATTGCGCGCCAAATACAATACAGCAAAACCCTCGAAAAATACGGCGGCTACGCCATTTTCAGATACGATTCACTGTTTAACCCGCCCGCTTCTGTTGCCAAACAGGCGGAAACGGAACTTGCAAACATAAAACGCCTCAACAATTGACAGTAGGGGATGGGTTTGCCCGTTCCGCACACACAAAAAAAGCGAATCGGTTAAATTTTAACAGGATAGGAAATGTTGAACGAAAATGAATAAGAAAAGAAGCTTGCGAATATTATCTTTTATGACGGCGGTGCTGATGGCTCTTCCGTCATTAGGGTGCTTTGCGGAATTTAAGGCGTTTGCGGAGGAGGAGCTCAACTACGTTTATATCGAGCCGCAGTATGACCTCAACAGAGATGAGGAGCTGGAGGCTTTCGTCACGCCGGAATATTTTCCGATGTTCAGCTTTCCCGAGGAGATGCGCGGGGTTTACATAACGCCCACGATGGATTATGCCGCTCCCGACTCAAACGGCATTTTGCCAGACGATGAGACAATCGCGGCTCAGGTCGAAAAAATGCTTGACCGAGCGGAATCGCATCGCCTTAACTCGGTGATAATCAATACCGACTATAAAGGAGAACGCCTTTATAGTGCCGACCTAAACCAAGCCGTAAAAAAAGCCGCCGTTGAATACGCCGTTGAAGCGGCTAAGGGGCGCGGGCTTTACGTATATTTAAATTTTAACATTAATTTTGCTTTATCGGAAAATTCAGATTTAGATTTACAGCATCGAATCGACCTGTTAGCTTTGCGCGTTCACACTTTCGCCGCCAAATACCCCGTTGACGGAATCATTTTAGACGGCTATTATTCGTCTAAAAATGTCGGCTCTCTCAATGATTATATGAGGGACGGCTCGGGAATCGGTTTTGATAACTGGCTTTTGGATAACGGTGCTTACGTGTTCAGCCTTGCCGCCGACGCTATACGCAAGACCAATAATACAATCCCCGTCGGAATCGCCATAAACGATGTATGGGCAAACTACACAACCAAGCAGGAGGGCTCAAATACAGCGGTAGACTTCGAGGCTCTTACCGATGGGTATGCCGATACCGTGGGCTATATTCATGACGGTTATGCCGATTTTATCATATTGCGCGCGGACGGCTCGCGGTCAAGTTCGCTTCTGCCGTTTAATGAGATTGTATCTTGGTGGGATGAGCGCGCTAAGTCAGCCGATGTGCCTATGTTTGTAAACCACAGGAACGAACGAATCTGCACAGACGCGGCGGGCTGGGGCTCTCCCGATGAGCTTGTCAAGCAGGTAATTGAAGCGGGCGGGTACGGGTCTTACGGCGGCAGTGCGTTTAACTCGCTTTCCGCGCTGGATAGAAATATGATGTCGTCAACGACTGTTTTGATAAAGCATTTTGACGACAGAATTGACTTGGAAGGCTTGAATAACGAGCTTGAAATGACCCTGCCGACCAAAACGACTTTCACCACCGAAGAACCGACTGCTATTTTCGCCGGAACCTTTGACCCTAACTTTGAGGTTTATTTTCAAGGCGACCCTATTGTTTTGAACGAAGCGGGGAGATTTTACTTTGTTAAAGAGCTGGATGTCGGCGTTAACACCTTTACGTTTCGGAGTAAGGCAAGGACTGTTACATACAGGATTACGCGAACCATAAAGGTATTGAGAAGTGCCGAGCCCGTAGGCGATACAATGAGGGTTGAGGAGCAATCAACGATAGCTTTAAGCGCGATTGCATACAAGGGCTCTGTCGTAACCGCGAAAATAAACGGCAAAAGCGTTACCCTAAAAGAGGTCGAAAGCCAGCTTGACGAGCTTGACCCCAACTCCAACTATACCAAATATATCGGCTATTACACCGCACCGCAGGGGATAAGGGGAAAGGATATTGATTTGGGGAATGTTGAGTTTTACGGCACTTATCCGACCAAAACGGGCAATTTTAACGAATCAAGAACGGGAGCGAAGATTATCGTAAATGCTTTAGCCGAGATATTAAATGATTTCAGCGGAAGCCTGCTGTCGGTCAATAACGACAATACCATGACCTATGACTACAGGTCTACCGACAATATCCCTACGCCGGATATGTCGCGCTTACCTGCCGGAACTTTGGATTATATCGTTAAAAAAGTTACTTACGCGGGAACGGATTATTACCTGACCAACTCGGGCAAGCGGGTTCGCACCGATTCGGTCACTGTGCTTGCGAACCGCCCGTTAGGCTCAAACCCGATAAGCATAACCGCCGCCGGAAAGGACGGCGCGGACACTTTCATATCGCTCAAAATGCCTTCGAGAGCACCTTTCAGCATATCCTACGCAGGTCAGAATTTCAGCGGAGGCGCGGTTTCTTCCTTCGATGCCTCGGGAATCGTCATAACTTTTGACTATATCACGAGCGTATCGGCAGGAAATATAAGATTCCCCGATTCAGCGGTATTTACGGAGGGGCGGTGGAGCACACACGAGGTCGGCGAAATGACTAAAACCCGCCTTACCTTACAGCTTCGCCAGCAGGGAATCTATGCCGGAGTAACCGCTAAGTACGATGATGCGGGCAACTTGGTGTTACGGTTTAAAGGCTACAAAACCAGCCTCCGCGGAGCTACGGTTGTAATCGACCCGGGGCACGGCTTTACAGGTCCGGGAAAATTTGACCCCGGGGCGGTCGGTCATATTAAGGAACAGGAAGCGAATCTAGCCGTTTCAAAATTATTGGAAAGACAGCTGACAGATGAGGGCGCAAGGGTTTACCGCTTGAATACCGAGAGCGAGGTTTTTGTTACCGACCAGCGGGCTTCGTATGCGCGCAGGTATAACCCGGATATGTTCATCTCAATCCATTGCAACGCGGCAAGCTCGGGCGGTAAGGGCGCGGAGGTATTTTACTTCTCACCGTTTTCACAGCCGCTTGCCAGAAGCATATCCGCCTCCTTAGGGAGCTATCTGTCAACCAAGGTTCACGGCGGAGGCGATTTGAACAGGGGAGCGAAGTATAATTATTTCTTTGTAACACAGCAGCAGGAATTTCCCTCCGTTTTGGTAGAGTTAGGATTTGTAACGAACTACACCGAGGCGATGGCTTTGGCGAACGCGGAGCATCAAAGAGGCTTATCTTTGGCGGTCGTAAGCGGAATCAAGACCTTTATGTCAAGGAGCAATTATTCAAGCTACGGCGATGGTTCGGCAATCATTGAGGGCGGAGCAAGCTTGCCGCCTCCCCCGGATTATCCCGAAACCCCTCCCGTTACCCCCGAGGATATACAAACAACCGTCCCCGATGAGGATGATTATTTTGAAGATGACAGCGGTTATGACAGCTGGTATTGAGGGAGTGCTCTGATGAAATATAATTTTGATATAATCCACGACCGAAAAAACACGGGCTCTTTGAAGTGGGACTGTGCCGAAAAACGCGGCAAGCCTGCAGATGTTTTGCCCCTTTGGGTTGCGGATATGGACTTTAAAGTTCCTGCGGAAGTCGAGGAAGCCCTTGTAAAATCCGCCCGGCACGGCATATTCGGTTATTCCGAGCCGGAGGACAGTTATTTTGAAGCGGTGCAATCGTGGTTCTCGGAGCGGTTTGGTTATAAAAGCGAGACGGAATGGATTGTGCTTACGCCCGGGATTGTTTTCGCGCTTGCCGTTGCGGTCCGCTCGTTTACGGAGGCGGGCGACAGCGTAATGCTCCAACAGCCTGTCTATCACCCGTTTGCAAACGTAATCCTCGATAACAGCCGAAAGCTTGTTAACAATTCACTGGTTTACCGCGATGGAAGATATAGCATTGATTTTGAGGATTTTGAACGCAAAATTATCAAGAATAAAGTAAAGCTGTTTATTCTTTGCAGTCCTCACAATCCTGTAGGACGGGTATGGACTGCCGAAGAATTAACCAAAATGGGAGAAATCTGCCTTAGGCATAAGGTGCTTGTCGCTTCGGACGAGATTCATTGCGACTTCGTATATGAGCCGCACAGGCACACGGTATTTGCGGCTCTGAATCCCAAATTTGCAGATAATTCCATCATCCTTACCTCGCCCGGCAAGACCTTTAACCTAGCCGGACTGCAAGCCTCAAATATATTTATAACAAACCCCGACTTACGCAAAAGGTTTGTTGACGGGCTTGAAGCAAGCGGCTATTCACAGCTGAACACCATGGGGCTTGTCTCCTGTGAAGCGGCATATCGTTACGGCGGCAGTTGGCTTGATGAACTCAAAGAATATCTTGCGGGCAATATCCGCGCTGTTTCCGAATTTGCCGAAGCTGCGGGGATAAAGCTGATTCCCACGGAGGGGACTTACCTTGTATGGCTTGATTTTTCAAGTTTAGGGATTAAAAACCGCCGACTGGAGGATTTGTTTTTAAATCAAGCAAAGTTATGGCTCTGCAACGGCTTGATTTTCGGAAAAGAGGGGGAGGAGTTTTGGCGCATTAACATCGCCTGCCCGCGAAAAATTTTAGAAGAAGCTTTGGAACGGATTAAGTTAGTGATTAATAGGTAGTGATTAGCAGGCGGCAGGTATTCAGCGGAGGGAAAATCTCCCGCTGAATACCTGCCGCTCAAAACTTACTAACCATTAATCACTAACCCACTACCCACTAACTTAGCCCCGCCAAAACCGCGTATTTTTCCTTAACCGCGGGGTAAAGCTCGGTGTATAATTTATAATATTTATCATAAACGGGCGTGTTTTCCTCTATGGGTTGCTGAACCTGAGCCGACTTGATAATCGCCTCGCAAGCGGCGGGAACGCTCTCGTAAACCCCCGCGCCGACAAAGGCAAGGATAGCAACCCCCAAAGCGGGACCCTCCTTTGAAGAGGAGGTCTTAACGGGGCAGCCGTATAAATCCGCAAGCATCTGCCGCCAAAGCGGTGACGCGCCGCCGCCGCCGCAAGCCGTCATGTCGGACACGCTGATGCCCATAGCACGGCAAATCTCTACACAGTCCTTTAGCGAAAAGGCAACTCCCTCCATAACAGCCCTGAGCATTTCCTTTTTCGTATGTACGGCGGACAAGCCAAAGAACATTCCCCGCGCATCGGGGTCTAAGTGGGGGGTGCGTTCTCCCATTAAATAAGGCAGATAGATAAGCCTGTTTGAGCCGATGGGGACGGTTTTAGCCTGTTTATCCATAAGCTCATATTCATCAACCCCCATAAGCCTTGCCGTTTCTTTTTCCGCCCCGCAAAAGTTATCTCTGAACCATTTAAGCGAAAGCCCCGCGCCCTGCGTTACCCCCATAACATGCCAACAGCCCGGGACGGCGCAGCAAAAGGTATGAACCCTTCCTTGCGGGTCGATGGATATGCCGGAGGTATGAGCGAATACAACGCCGCTTGAACCGATTGTAGTAAACGCCTTGCCGTCCGATACCGCACCCGTACCCACGGCGGCGGCGGCATTATCGCCTGCTCCTCCGACAACGGGCGTTCCTTCCGAAAGCCCTGTAAGGGCGGCGGCTTCCTTTGTAATATATCCGGTAATTTCCGGGGATTCATATACTTTAGCAAGCAGGGAACTGTCAATATCAAGCTTCTCTAAAATCTCATCCGACCAACAGCGGCGCGGTATGTCAAGCAACTGCATACCCGAAGCGTCGGAAACCTCGGTGGCGTATTCTCCCGTAAGCATGAATCGGACATAGTCCTTGGGTAAAAGGATATGCTTACAGCGCGCATAATTCTCCGGCTCGTTATTTCGCACCCAAAGAATTTTAGAGGCGGTAAAACCTGTAAGAGCAGGGTTTGCCGTAATCTCTATCAGCCTTTTTGCCCCTACCTTTTCGGTAATTTCTTCACATTCCTTTGCCGTGCGCTGGTCGCACCAGATGATGGAGCGGCGTATAACGGCGTTGCTTTCGTCTAGCATGACAAGACCGTGCATCTGCCCGGAAAGACCGATGCCCGCTATGTCGGAGGGGTTAACCCCGCTTTTTTTCAAAACGGCTTTTACCGTAGACGCGCTCGCCGCCCACCAGTCGGCGGGCTCTTGCTCGGCGTAACCGTTTTTCGGCTGGTAAAGGGGGTATTCAGCCGTTGCGGAGGCGATTACCTCTCCGCGGGAATCAAAGAGCACCGTTTTAGTCCCGCTTGTTCCAACGTCAATTCCTATTGCGTACTTCATTGCAAAACTTCCTTTCATTCTAAACTTTAAGATTTTGCCCTCTCGGACTTATAGCTCAAAGCGGACGAGCCGCAAGCGCGGATACAATTGCCGCATCTCATGCACTCGGGCGAATTAAGCTCTAAAGGCGGCTCTATTTTAAGGTGACAAGCCTTAGAGCAATCTCCGCAGGAAACGCATTTTTCGCAGTTAAAGCGAATTTTAATAAAAGCGGTTCGGTTAAACAGCGAATAAAACGCACCCAGCGGGCACAGAACCCTGCAAAAAAAGCGGTAGTTCAGAATAGCCGCAGATAAAACGGCGGAGGCTACCATAAGCTTGAAAGCAAACTGCACCCCCGCGAAGCCGCGCAAAAAAGAGTTAGCGGCAAACAGCGGCAATGCTCCGAATACAGTCCCCGCCGGACAGATGTATTTGCAAAACCAAGGCGAACCCAACCCGGATAATTCGTTCCTGACGGCAAAAGGCAGTATCATTACAAATAATGCGAGTATGAGGTATTTTATGTATTGAATATAACGAAAGCGGGCTTTAAACTTCGGTGCTTTGATTTTATAAAGCAAATCCTGCAAAAGCCCCATCGGGCAGACAAAGCCGCAGATAAGCCGCCCGAAAGCAACGCCGCTTGTGACCAAAAAGCCTGTGACAAACAAGCTCACGCTATGTTTTGCACCCGCTAAGAAAAGCTGCATAGCACCCACGGGGCAGGACGTAACCGCCGCAGGGCAGGAGTAGCAGTTGAGCCCGGGCGTGCAGAGCATTTTCAGTCTGCCGCGATAGATGTCCCCCGTAAAAAAATTCTTTAGAAGCGGGTTTTGGAGCAAAAAAAATGCAATTTGCGAAAACAATCTTTTATTTTTAATTATAACTCATCCTATTCCGATACATTCCAAGCAAGCTACAACGGCTTTTTTCATTATTTCGTAAAGCTCTCCGCGATAAATGCCCACCAATATCATGACAATGCCGACAGCAAGCAAAACCACGCGTAAAAGATTTTCTTTTTTTATCATGGGGTTACCTCCGGGGGAACTCCTAAAATTGTATCAAGAACCGTTCCGTAAAGCTCACCGTATGCTCCTATGAGGGGGGCTGTAAGCATTTTTCCGTTGCCGTCTATAATCACCGTTGTCGGTACATATCCGCTTTGAACCATTGAAAGCAGAGGCGACAAAGCCTCGTTTTCCGCGTCAACCATTATAAAAGATTGGGGAACGCCCGAGGTTTCGGCAATATTTTTCGCACCGCTTGAATTTGAGCCGAAATCGCTGACCAGACCGATAAAGCCGACCCTGTCGCTGTATTCCTCCGCTATTTTGGCTAAATCCGGCATTTCCTGCACACAAGGGGCGCACCAAGTCGCCCAGTAATGAACGAAAAACAGCTCCCTTTCGCCCAAGGTTTCTTCGGTAACGGTATTGCCGAACACATTCTCTGCGGTAAAGGCAAAGGGGAAGGCAAGTGCTTCTAAGGCGGTCGTATCCGCCGTTGTTTCCACGGGCTTGGCACTGCTTGCCGAGCAACTCGTTAAAATAAGAATCAGAAAGACTGTAATTAAGCACATGATTTTCTTTGACATGAAAAAATCCTTTCGGGTCTTTGTGTAAAGCCTTGACAATAAGGCATAAATATTATATATTTATATCATACCACACTTTATTATTCTTGTCTACACTTTATCTAAATTTTAAGGAGAATAGCATGATTTTTGAAAGAATAGTGAAAATATTGCCCCCGCCGCTGGAAAAACTATGCCGCGCCCACGAGGATAAGCTGAGTTATGTATTTTTCGGCGGTTTAACTACAATCGTCTCTATTGCTTCGCAGTTTGCGGCTTACCGCTTGGGCGCGGGCACAGCCGCCGCAACGACCATTTCATGGGTCTGCGCGGTTACCTTTGCTTTTTTTACCAATAAAATCTTTGTTTTTAAGAGCAAATCACACGGACAAGCGGATTGGTTTGAGCAAGCGGAGAAATTTTTCGGCGCAAGGCTGACAACTTATTTTCTCGAAATTGGGTTTATGATGCTGACGGTAGAGGTCTTTGGTTTTAACGAACATATTATGAAGCTGATAGCGCAGGTCTTTATTCTTATAGGGAATTATTTTTTAAGCAAATTTGTTATATTCAAGAAAAAAAATTAATAATATAATGATTAATTGTTAAATTTTTATTTTCAGTTGCAAATATTGGAGATTAATGTTAAAATTAATGTATAGTCTTAATAGTCTTAAATGAGGAGTGTTTTTTATGAATTACGGACGCTTTGACCTTGAAAAAAAAGAGTATGTCATCACGAAGCCGAACACGCCCGCGCCTTGGGCAAACTATCTGGGCTCGCCTGAATACGGCGCGATTATTTCTAATAACGCCGCAGGGTACAGCTTTGTGAAATCCGGGGCGAACGGGCGTATTCTCCGCTACAGGTTTAATACAAATATTGCGCTCCCCGGCAGATATATTTACATCAGAGATAACGAAACCGCGGATTATTGGTCGGCTTCATGGCAGCCCGTGGGCAAGCCGCTTGACCGATATAAGAGCAAATGCCGCCACGGCACGGCTTATACCATCATATCGGCGGAATACGAAAACGTCAAATCGGAGGTTACGTATTACGTGCCGCTGAATCAAACCTACGAGGTCTGGAGGGCTGTTATAACAAACGCCTCCGATAAACCCCGTCAGCTTTCGGTTTACGGCTTCTGCGAATTTACAAATGAGGGCAACTATGAGCAGGACCAAATCAACCTGCAGTATTCCCAGTTTATATCCAGAACCGCGTTTGACGAAAATAAAATCATCCAGCATATCAATGAAAACAGCAATAAGGATGAAAGTGCCGCCAACAAATCGGTGCGCTTTTTCGGCATGGTGGGCGCGGATATATGCGGCTATAACGGCTCTCTCGACCACTTTATAGGCAGTTACCGCGATTTGGGCAACCCCATCGCCGTTGAAAACGGCAGGTGCGACAATACTTTGAACTACAACGCCAACTCCTGCGGCGCGCTTCAGTCCGCCGTGACATTGGGGGCAGGCGGAACGATAGAGATTATCTACGTTTTAGGGCAGAAAAATGCCTCCGAAGCCGATAAAATCCTATCAAAATATAAAGAGCCCGGCAAGGTTGACAAGGAAATCAACGAGCTTAGAAGATACTGGCATTCCAAGCTTGAAAACTTCATGGTCGAAACACCCTGCGAGGCGTTCAATAACATGATTAACGTCTGGAACGCTTATCAGTGCTTTATTACATTTATCTGGTCGAGGGCGGCTTCGTTTATATACTGCGGGCTCAGAAACGGATACGGCTACCGCGATACGGTTCAGGATATACAGGGGATTATTCACCTTGACCCCGAATTGGCGGCTGAAAAAATTCGGTTTATGCTCTCGGCTCAGGTTGATAACGGCGGCGGTCTGCCCCTTGTAAAATTCAACCATAACGCAGGGCATGAGGATACACCCGATGATGACAGCTACGTAAGAGCTACGGGGCATCCGTCCTACCGCGCCGATGATGCTTTATGGCTTTTCCCCACGATTGTTAAGTATATCGGAGAGAGCGGAAACAAAGCGTTTTTAGATGAGGTGATTGTCTACGCCAACGGCGGGGAGGACAGTGTTTACGAGCATTTAAAGAGGGCAATCACATTCTCAATGGAGCGTTTAGGCGTTAACAATATGCCCGCCGGACTTCATGCGGACTGGAACGACTGCCTGCGCTTAGGTGCGAAAGGCGAATCCACCTTTGTAGCGTTCCAATTATACTATGCGATGACTGTGATTAAGGGCTATGCTCTGGATAAAGGGGACGCAAACTACGTGTCCTATATAGACGAGGTTCAAGGCAAATTGTCGGAGGCTCTTTCCAAATGCTGGGACGAGGACAGATGGGTTCGCGGAATCCGTGAGGACGGTGTAGTGGTAGGCGCGAAGAAAGACCTCGAAGCCAATATGTGGCTCAACCCGCAAAGCTGGGGCGTTATTTCGGGCTTCTCTTCAAAGGAACAGGCTGATACCTCTCTGCAAAGCGTTTATGAGCTGCTAAACACGCCATACGGTGCAAAGCTTCTTGACCCGCCCTACGTTAAACATTATTTTGACGGCGCGCTTATGCACATCTTCAACCCCGATACCAAAGAAAACGGCGGAATCTTCTCGCAATCGCAAGGCTGGATTATTTTAGCCGAAGCTTTATTGGGGAACGGCAACAAGGCATATGAATACTTCCTTGAATCTTCCCCTGCCGCTATGAATGATAAGGCTGAAATACGCGTAATCGAGCCTTATGCTCACGGTCAGTTTACCGAATCGGTCAATTCTCCGTTTGAAGGGCGTTCGCACGTACATTGGCTGACGGGTACGGCTTCGACCGTTATGGTAGGCTGTATAGAGGGAATCTTAGGTATGCGCCCGAACGCGGACGGATTGGTGGTTGACCCCGCAATCCCCTCCTGTTGGAACTCATATACCGTTGAAAAGACTTTCCGAGGCAAACAGCTTTCAATGACCTTTAACAACCCGCGAAAAGCCGAAAGCGGCGTTACAGAGCTGATTCTCAACGGCGAAAAGCTGGAAGGAAACTTTATTCCCGCCGACAAGCTTTTAGACGAAAATGAAATAATTGTAACTCTGGGATAAGGTAAATTAACAATGCGAATTTCGTAGGGGCGACCGCCCCGGTCGCCCGAAAGTGACAATAACGCATTATTTCGGGCGACCGAGGGCGGTCGCCCCTACGAAATATTGTGCGTTATTCGCAAAATAAAATGACTGAATAGATATAAAAGCGGTGGAATAAATCCCCCGCTTTTATTCATTGTCAATTTTCAATTGTCCGCAAGGAGCTTGCGGGTTTGAGGGGCGGCGAAGAGGGCGGCGGCTCCCAAGAGGGTAAAGACTAATTCGGGGAGCATGTAAGAGCCGTTATATGCAAGCGAATAAATCCAGATGTTGCTCCAATCGTCCGGCATCCATACATCCCAGATAATAACACCTGCCGCAAAATGACAGATAAACCGCAAGGCTAAAGTGAGAAAAATGCCGCCTGTAATCCCCGCAATCCCCTTGTTTCTGAACAGCCCTGCAAGACCCAAAACCGTAAATGCCAATAAATAGTCAAACACTATACAGCCGAGCCACATCCCCGCTGTAAGTCCCCACGTCATGATACTTCCTAAATCAAGCATAATTTGGATTAAGCAATAAGTAAAAGCAGTGAAAAGTCCCCATTTTACACCGTATTTTATACTTAGCAAGCAAACGGGGAGCATACTAAGCAGGGTAATTGAGCCGCCCATCGGAAGGGAATAAACCTTAATCATACTGAGCACAGTTGCCATTCCGAGCATAATTCCGCTTAAAACTAATTTTTTCGTCATTTTTAACCATCCTTATTATTTAATTAACTGAATAACCCAAAAACAAAAAACGCCCCGGAAAATCCGAGGCGCGACAGTTCATACAGATTAACAAGGATTCCTCCAAAGCTCTTGTTCATTTTAGCGCAAAGAGCAGTTACCGCAAAATGAATCCGCTTTGAATTACCATTGAAATATGAAATAAATGTCCCTACGTCGGTATTACCCGCATCAGGTTTAAAGGGTCGAAGCAGGAACGCTTCCTCTCAGCCTGCACCGCAAGCTCCCCTATTCAGTTCATTTTATATTTTAGCACAATCATTTTCCAATGTCAAGCATTTTCTAAAACTTTGTCGGATTAGCCGAAAGATATTTTTTAACCATAAGGGCTATTTTGAAGATAATAGCGTGGTCAAATTCCCTTAAATCAAGCCCCGTAAGCTTTTTAATCTTTTCCAGCCTGTAAACCAGCGTATTTCTGTGGACAAAAAGTTTGCGCGAGGTTTCGGATACGTTAAGATTATTCTCAAAAAACCTTTGTATGGTAAAAAGTGTTTCATGGTCAAGCGATTCAATTGCTCCGCGCTTGAAAACTTCTTGCAAAAACGTATCGCAAAGGGTGGTCGGCAGGTGGTAAATCAGCCTTGCTATCCCCAAGTTATCATAGGATACGATAATCTTGTCCGTATCAAAAACCTTGCCCACCTCCAAGGCGACCTGCGCCTCCTTAAACGAGCGCGCCAAATCCTTTGTGCCGGTAACCACAGAGCCTATGCCGATGTTAATGCGGGTGTAAAATTCGGTTGACAGCGTGTCCGATATAGAACGGGCAAGCTTTTCCAAATCCTTAGAATCGGTACTGCTTTTGATTTCCTTCACTAAAACTATATCCGTTTCCGTAATGTTAAGGACAAAATCCTTGGTTTTGTCGGGGAAAAGGTTTTGTATAACGTCAAAGGAGGAAACATCATTTGCGGAAAGAACCCTTATAAGAAATACAACGCGGGTCGAATCATTGTTAAAATGCAGTTCACGCGCTTTTACAACAATGTCGCCCGGGAGGACATTATCTAAGATAACATTCTTAATAAAATTGTTCCTGTCATATTTTTCGTCATAATATTGCTTGATGGAGGTTAAGGTGATGGATACAATGTTTGCGTATTTGGCGGCGTTTTCATCAACCCCCTCGACAAAAACGGCAAAATCCGGCTTAACATTCGCGCCGAACGGCTTGTATGTATAACCGTCCCTCACGAAAAGCTCTTGCGAATCGCTTAAATCAAGCGACACAAACTCGCTTGTCGTCCCTATTTTTGAAAGCTCGCTGCACGCTATAATAGTCGCGTTCGCATCAACTACTCCTATAACACTCTCTACTGCGTCCCTCATTTGGCATATTAAACCTTGAAAAAGCCTGTTTGACATAATTATGGACATCCTTTCATTTATCGGATAGCTCCCGTAATACTAAGCCTGTCAGGAGCTTGTTAAAACTTTATAAAAATTTTAGGTTTTTTTTGTTCCTCTCGGCAATATTACTAACATATATACAATTATATCATAATTCATGCAACATTTTGTGAACTTTTTATTAATTTTATCGGCAAAAGTATATTTTTAAAAAATAAAAAGAGCCGTAAAGCGGCTCTTTCCTTTAAATTAAAAATAAACGCACATAAGTAAGCTTCCCTTAGTAAAAAAAGGAAAGATAGACCATTGCTTAAAAGCAAAGCAATATAACGCAGGGCGGCATTCTAAAAAAACACCCCGCGAATATACCCGCTAAAAAACTGCTCGCATACACCCTTTCAATTTTAAAACGCTAATTTAAGCATCTTAAAATTGAAAGAGTATCCAAGCTTTGAATTTAACAGCGTAAGCATCGGCTGACCTTTACAGCAGGCGTTTATGCTGTTAAGAAGCATTTGGGCGTAATCCACCCTTAGAGCCTGTTTGGAATCCCACTATCTGCCGTCTTCATTAAAGCCGCTTTCCACCAATTCGGTAAGAGCTTCCACTGCGGCTTTCTCGTCCGCGCCGTCCGCTATAATCCTAATATCGGTGCCGCCGACTATTCCTAACGAAAGAATACCCAGTAAGGACTTGGCATTAACCCGCCTTTCTTCCTTTTCAATCCAAATAGAAGACCGAAATTCATTCGCCTTTTGAATAAAAAAAGTAGCGGGGCGAGCGTGCAAACCAACTTGATTTTTAACTGTGACTTCCTTAACGAACATATTATTCTCTCCTTACGTTTTCTTTCTATGTGATTGGTTCTGTTGTTTAGTGTTTATTATATTATACAACTACTAAACACTTTAGTCAACGTAATTTTGACTTTATTAAGAGTTTGTTAGGAATTTTCTGCTTTTTGTATTAACAACACAACCAATATGCCACCTTAATTTGTCTATTATTACTAAAAATTTCGCCAACATCGGCGGCGGTTCATTGGGGTAAAGTGGCAAAACCTTTTGCCAAATCCTCATCGGTGGGGATATAATCGGTCAAATTTCCGGCATTATATGCCATATAAGCCGCCACATCGAAGTAGCCTGTTCCGGAAAGCCCGAATACGATTGTTTTCTCTTCGCCTGTTTCCTTACACTTAACAGCCTCGTCCAAAGCAACCCGTACAGCGTGTGCCGATTCGGGAGCGGGCAGGGTGCCTTCACAGCGCGCGAACTCAATCGCGGCTTCAAACACGCTTTTCTGTTCAAGCGCGACCGCTTCAAGGTGTCCGTCATGGTAAAGCTTGGATATTATCGGCGACATGCCGTGGAATCTAAGCCCGCCCGCGTGGTTGGGGGAGGGGATAAAGCCGTTGCCTAGGGTGTACATCATCAGCAGGGGGGTGGTTTTGCCTGTATCGCCGAAATCAAGCGCGTATCTGCCCCTTGTCAGCGAAGGGCAGGAGACGGGCTCAGCCGCGATAAAGCGGATATTGTTCTTACCGTCAAGCTTGTCCGCCATAAACGGGGAGATAAAGCCGCCCAGATTCGAGCCGCCACCGGCGCACCCAATCATAATGTCGGGCTCTATTCCATATTTTTCCAAAGCAATTTTCGTTTCCATACCTATAATGGATTGGTGTAAGACTACATGATTCAAAACGCTTCCTAAAACATACCTGCAATTCTGTGTTTTAACCGCCGTTTCAATCGCTTCTGAAATCGCGCACCCTAAAGAGCCGCCCGTGCCGGGAGCGTCCTGCAATATTTTCCGCCCCACATCGGTCGTCTCAGACGGGGAAGGGACAACCTTAGCACCGTATGTTTCAATAACGCCTTTCCTGTAAGGTTTCTGCTCCGAGGATACTTTAACCATATAAACGGTCAAATCAATGTCGAAAAACGCGCAAGCCATTGAAAGTGCCGTTCCCCACTGCCCCGCGCCCGTTTCGGTGGTAAGGCTTGTGATTCCTTGCTTTTTAGCATAATAAACCTGTGCCGCGGCAGAATTGAGCTTATGAGAGCCGGAGGTGTTCGTGCCTTCAAACTTATAGTAGAGCTTGGCGGGAGTTTGGAGCTTTTTCTCCAAGGAGTATGCCCTTATAAGCGGGGAGGGGCGGTACATTTTGTAAAAATCCGAAATTTCTTCGGGAATGTCAATATACTCATCGGTGACATTTAATTCCTGCTCTACCAAATCCTTGCAGAAAATCGGGGATAAATCGTCCGCCGTACAGGGCTTACCCGTCCCGGGGTGTATGATGGGCGGGGGGAGCTCCTTCATGCGGCTTCTCACATTATGCCACTTTTTGGGCATTTCATCCTCCGAAAGGTGTATTTTATAGGGGATATTTTTCATCTTAGTTTAAATTCCTTTCTATTTAAAATATTTCAGAGCACAAATTCAAGCGGAGAGTCTAAATAATTGTCAATTGTACATTGATTTAATCATGCAGGTAGCCTTTAAACGTGGTTTTGATTTGCTTTCCGCAGTGCCTGCACTTTTCCGTCACAAATTCGTTATAGCCATCGTCGCGGCGGTCTGTTACCTCCCAGAAATGCTTATCAATGGCGCAGGTGGTGTATTGAAGCCTTTCTATGATTTTAGGCTCTGTAATCCTTTTAAACGCCGCGTAGCGCACACCGTGGTCGGTGTCATTATTAACAATCAGCTCGAGAACGGGCTGGTCCTCCAACTTATCAATTGCGATTTTTCTCATCTCCGCACTGTAAGAACCGCCCTCGCCTTTCGCAACTCGGGAGATGATTGCTTGGTCGGTCAATTGCTCCGTTGCCGCTAAGCGCACAAGCTTCTCGCTGTCGTTGTCTATAACGTCCGCTAAAGCCAATTGGTCTGTCAGCTTCTCCGCAGCCATACGCCGTATGCTCCAAAAGCCATCGTTTCTTGCAATATCGGCAATAAACTGCTGGTCTGTCAGTTTTTCCACCAAGGCGCGCATATTCATGTCGCGTATAGCCGCGTTTTGCCCGTGAACGTCATCTTTTTTTGCCAGATTATCGGTAATGGCAACCATTCTTTTCATAGCATCTATGCGCGTTTCATATTCCTCCGCAAACGTAGCGTTAGCCACCGCATACGCAATAGCGCGGACAAAATCGCTCTGCTCGGCGCGCGCAAGCTCTATAATCAAGGACATATTCGTCAGCTTTTTCAACGCCGCTATGCGGGTAGATTTGCTGCTGTTGTTCCTTGCGATTTCCTCTATATCGGATTGAGCCGTAATCTTCTCAATGGTCATTTTGCGAACATCCAAGCTTACAGCGTTCATTGCTATATCAAGCAGGACGGACGGACTTTTAATATCCCTCAGCAGATTCTTAAACGCGTTTAAGTCGTTGGTTTTCTTAGCAACGTCCGAAAAGGTATGCTCGCGGACGGAGCTGTCGTCCTCCAAATTCTTATTTCCGAGGGCAGCCTCCCGCACCCTGAAGTCCTTGTCATTCATTGCGACATCGGCAAGGGTTGCCTGGTCGGTCAGCTTTTTAGCCGCTATTACGCGCACCCGCGCTTCACGGCTGCGTTTAACAACCTCGGCTAGAAAGGGCTGGTCGGTCAGCTTCTTCACCGCCGCTATGCTGATTCCCAAATCTCTATCCTTCGTTGCGATTCGCGCAAGCACGGACTGGTCGGTCAGCTTTTCAACCGCCGCCTCGCGCACGCTCCAGTTAACGGCGTTCATCGCTACATCTTCAAGAAAAAGCTGGTCGTTGAGTTTACTTTGAACAATTCGGTTCATTTGATTGTCATTGATGTGCTTTACAACGTCAGCAATAAAAAACTGGTCGCTAAGCCTTACAAACGCCGCCAAGCGCACGGTTTCCTCTCGGTCATTTTTAGCCGTATCGGCAAGAGCAACTTGGTCGTGAGCCATATCGGCGGCTTTTTCGCGAACCTCTTTAAAGACCGCTTTTTTCAACACATTCGCAATTAAAGGCTGGTCGGTCAGCTTTTCGACGGCGGCATTACATACCTCGGGGAAAAGTGCTTCCTTGGCAATTACCGCCAGCGTTAACTGGTCATTTATTTTTTTTACGCCGTTTAAGGCTACTCTTTTATTCTCACTCATCCAAGCGGGCTTGAAAGCATATTTACAAAGCACTGTTACCTACTCCGTTCCTCCGTTGCGGCAGGTTATTTTATCCATATTATAATTATAGCGTAACAGATGGATTTTGTCAAGTTGTTTTATGTTATATAAAAAATATTGCAAATCACGATGAAAGGTTTGGCATAATTTTCATAAAACACTTCGGCACATTCGATTCAAACCGCATTTCCTCGCCCGTAGTCGGGTGCTTGACAGTCAAGGCAGATGCGTGAAGCCCCAATCTGCCGAGCGGATTTGTGATGCCATCGCCGCCGTATTTTTTATCGCCTAAAACCGGGTGTCCTATGTCTTTCATATGGACACGGATTTGGTTTTTCCGCCCTGTTTCCAGCGAAATATCAAGCAGGGAATATTTTGCTGTGGTTTGTCTGACTTTATAATTCGTGATTGCAAGTTTGCCGTCGCCCTCTTTATTGCTTGAATACATCAGCAGAGATTTCGTCTGTTTAAGCCATGATGTAATTTTTTGCTCCATAGGCTTCACCCGCCCTCTGACGAGTGCAACATACTCACGCCCTACGGCAACTTCCTCCCAGTTATCCTGCAAAGCAAGCTTGACCCGCTCGCTTTTCGCAAACAGCATAACGCCCGAGGTATCCCTGTCAAGCCTGTGTACAATCCAAATTCGGTTTGATTTGTGTTTTCGTTTAACATAGTCGTTGATTATGCGGTAGGCTGTATTTTGTGTTTCTTTGTCGGTTGAAACAGATAACATTCCGGCAGGCTTGTCGATTACGATTATATCTTTATCTTCATAAATAATCGGGAGTTTTTGCGTTTTATTTTTCATTCTTCACCTCCATAATTTTCCCAGCTCAAAACAAGGCTTCATTTAATTGAATGATAAACCTATCATAATCGCTTTCAAACAGCCTATCTTGTATGACACGGTATTTCTCAAATTCGGTTAATGCGTGTTGCTCTGCAATTTGTGCGGAGATTTTACCTGCATTTGTAAGTAACTCGTTGCCGTCAGCCTGCAAAATCAAGTCAAGGTGTTTCGCCCAATCTTCCATTGTCATAGGAATATGCCCTAACGCTCTGCGTTCGGCAAGGTCGAGATAAGCAGATACAATCAGTTGAAGTGAACGCATTTCCGTTTCGGTCAGATAGTTTTTCGCAACCGTCACATCGCTCTTTTGAATTTTGCCGTCAGGTGCTTCGCTCCAAGCAGTCAAACCCATATGCTCACGTTCGGAATCGGCACGGCTATATATAATCTCTGCGGCGGTGTTCCCGTGAACGGCAAAGTGCAGTTTGTTCTGCACTTTTGCAAAAAATTCTCTTGTCGTTTTAGCCGTTTTATCATAATCAAGAGCGGTAGAATAAATATCTGTAATCTTCTGATAAAACCGCCGTTCAGACAGCCTTATTTCACGGATTTTTTCAAGTTGTTTATCAAAATATTCCTGTGTCAAAACCGTCCCGCCGTGCTTTAAGCGTTCTTCGTCCATAACCCAGCCTTGGATTGTATAATCCTTTACAACGCCGTTTGCCCATTTGCGAAACTGCACGGCACGCTCGTTATTAACCTTAAACCCGACAGCGATAACCATTTGCAGACTGTAATGTTTCACATCACGTTCAACCTGCCGCGAACCCTCGGTTTGAACTATCCGAAAATTTCGGATAGTTGCTTCCTCAGTTAATTCGCAATCGCTGTAAACTTTTTTAATATGGTCGTTAATTGTCCGCACATCTACGTTATAAAGCGTTGCCATCATTTTTTGAGTAAGCCAAATATTTTCATCTTGATAACGCATTTCAAAGCTCTGCCCGTTGTCACCCGTGGCGGCAATATAAGTCAAATATTCGGCGGCACTGCTCCTAATCGTGATTTCATTTTTCTTTTTCATGTAACCCTATCTCCTTTTAAAAAATTAATTTCATAATCAAAAAAATAAGCAACCCCCATACCGCCATAATCGGAATTGCGTAATACCACTTTTTCGGCTTGCCTTCAGCCCACAATCCCTCCGCTTCTTTTCGGCACTCGGCGAAAACATCGGGGGGCGTGAGTTTCACAACAAAGACAATCAGCGCAGGAACGATGATTATATCATCAAGCAGTCCGAGGAGGGGAATGAAATCGGGTATTAGGTCAATCGGCGAAAGCGTGTATGCAACTGCTACCCCGGCGATTATTTTCGCAAGTAACGGCGTTTTCTTGTGCCGCAACGCCAGAAACACAGCGGGTATATCGGTTTTGAGTTGTTTGGCGCGTTGTTTGAAAGTCGGTTTTGATTTAATCTCAAACCGCTCCTCAAAGAAAAGCTCCGTGTTGCAATGTCGGCAAAATCTTATTTCATCGCTGTCGTATTTTAAACATCGCGGGCATTTTTTCATTTTTCTGATTCCTCCAATAAAGCTTCCAAAGCCAACCCCGCCGCCTTTCCGTAAGCGCGGATTAACCCGCCTTTGCCGAGCAAAACCCCGCCGAAATACCGCACAACAACGACAACAACGCTCTCCGTATTGCGCCGCTGAATCGAGCTCAAAAGCGGCAACCCCGCTGTTCCGCGAGGTTCGCCGTCGTCGTTGTAACGTGTAGCGTTCGGCGTTATATAAGCGAAAGCCACATGCCGCGCTTTCTTATGTTGGCGCGAGATTTCGGTGATGCAGGCTTTTGCCTTTTCCTCGCTGTCAGCTTGGGCGGCATAGGAGATGAAGCGGGATTTTTTGACTATTAATTCGTGCACGGTTTCACCTCAAAATCCTCACTCTTGAAATTGCTGTAATACCGCCCTGTTTCAGCCGTAAACTTCAACACGCAGTAATCCGGGTCGGTCACGCCTTCGGGATAATATACCGTGTCGCCCTCGCGCCAAATCATCTCTTTAGTTTCGCTGTCCTCCAAAACTTCCACCCTGCCTTTCAGCATTACACCGCGAAAAAACCGCTTATCCATAAAGTAAATACAAGCTTTCGGGTTCTCGCGATATTGTGTTACGCGCATTGATGATGTGTTAGTCGAAAACCAAAACTCCTTGATTCCGTCACGTTTTCGCGGCGGGAGCATTGCTTTCATATTCGGAAATCCGTCCGAATCGACAGAGCCGATGAATGACACGCCTTGCTTGTCTATCAGATTTCCAATTGTTTGTTCGGGATTACGCATCATGGTTTTGTTCCTCCTTCTGTTTCCATTCTTTAACCTTCCGTGCCATAATCAAGTCCTCCTGTGTTTTTTTATCATTATAACACATCAAACATGACAACTGTATGTCTTGTTAATCCTCAACAATTCATTAAATATTTTCTTCGCAAACCTCATTAAGCACTTGCGTGCTGGCGCAACAATTCGGCTCATTTATAAGGCTTAGGCAGATTTCGCGTTTTACTGTATCAATTGCGCTTTGGGTATATATAAATATATTCGTATCAAGAAATATTTTACCGCTCATTTGCTTCCTCCCTGTTAAAACTATATTCGCCCATGTCAACCGGGAAATAGGGAAAATGCCCGCTTTTTGCTGTTTTGACTTTATTTTCGCCTTTAGCCTCCTTAATTGAGTTAATAACATCGTCTAATACGGTTATGATTAAACTGCACCCGTCAGGTATCACAGGATTGCCTACGGGTATAATGCGCCCGTTCTCATAATAAGCCGGATATACCTGCATATAAAAACCACCTTTCAACGCTTAAATTAAAATCTCCCGCTTATGAATAATTGTTCATTGTTAATTGATTTAATAAATCCCACCCGCAACTCGCGGGAACGGTATAACATCGCGGATATTTGCAATACCCGTAGCATACATAATAAGCCGCTCAAAGCCAAGCCCGAATCCCGCGTGGCTAACTCCTCCGAAGCGGCGTGAATCAAGGTAGCGGCTGTATTCGCTTACGGGCAACCCCATCTCTTCAATGCGCTTCACTAAATAGTCATGCCGCTCCTCTCTTTGACTGCCGCCGATTAATTCACCTACTCCGGGGACAAGCAAATCCATCGCCGCAACGGTTTTGCCGTCATCGTTTTGCCGCATGTAAAACGCCTTAATATCTTTTGGATAATCGGTCACGAATACGGGGCGGCGGAATATTTTTTCGGTAAGAAAACGCTCATGCTCCGTCTGCAAATCAAGCCCCCACTCTACGGGGTATTCAAAACTCTCTCCGCTCTCGCCCAAAAGCCTGATAGCTTCAGTATAAGTGCAACGCGCAAAATCAGAGGACAGCAATGAGTTAAGCCGCTCCAACAGTCCCTTTTCATAAAAATCATTGCAAAATTTAAGCTCGTGCGAACATTCGCGCAAAAGCTCGCCGATTACAAATTTCAGCAGGCTTTCAGCTAAAGCCATATCATCGGAAAGGTCAGCAAACGCTATTTCGGGCTCAACCATCCAAAATTCGGCGGCATGGCGCGCGGTGTAGGATTTTTCGGCGCGGAATGTCGGTCCGAATGTGTAAATTTTTCCAAAAGCTAATGCCATATATTCCCCTTCTAATTGCCCCGATACAGTCAAAGAAGCGGGAACGCCGAAAAAGTCGTTGGTATAATCAATGCCGCCGTCTTTATTTTTGGGGGCGGCAGATTCAAGCGTTGTTACCTTGAACATCTCCCCTGCGCCCTCGCAATCGCTTCCGGTAATAATCGGCGTATGCGCGTAAACAAAGCCGTTATCATTAAAATATCGATGAATAGCAAATGAGGCGGCGGAGCGGATTTTAAATACCGCTTGAAAGGTGTTGGTTCTGGCGCGGAGGTGGGGTATTGTCCGCAAAAATTCAAGTGAATGGGCTTTCTTTTGAAGCGGGTAATCAGCCGCCGCGTTTCCCTCAATAATAACCTCACTCGCTGAAATTTCAAACGGCTGTTTCGCATCGGGCGTGTGAATCACCGTCCCCTTTACCATTACTGCCGCGCCCGTTGTAACCTTAATAAGAGACGAGAAGTCAGCGCACTTGTCCTCTTGGGCGACAATCTGGGCAGGCAAAAAACAGCTCCCGTCCGAAATCGAAACAAAAGCAAGCCCCTTGCTTACCCGAATGGACTTCACCCACCCGCAAACCGTAACCGCGCGCTCCGCAAATTCCCCCGCGTTTTCATATATATGCTTTATTTCTGTTCTCAACATTTTCATTACAGCTCCAAACAATAAAGATTCGTTTCCCAAGCAGGGATATACAGAGGGCGGCGGATATAAAATTTTAACCGCGGATTGAGTTCATGCAATAAAAGCGGCAGTTCAAACATATCCTCATTTCTGTGATAAAGCGCGCAGATTATTTTCGCGCCGTTTCGGATATGGCGTTTCGCGCCTGATATTGCCTGACGCTCCGCGCCCTCAACATCTAATTTTATTAAAGTGACATTCTCGCTGACAGCATTATCAAGCGCGTAACATGGGACAAGTTTTTCACCCGCTTCAGCTACCTTTGTCATCCGCCCCTCGCCGTTTGTAAAAGGCAGGAAACCGCCCTCGCTCCAAGCCGCGCCGCAGAACAGCTTTATTTTTTCGCCCTCTCCGAGATTTTTTGAAAGCCGCTTGAAATTGCGCGGGTTAGGCTCAAAAGCGTAAATTTTCTTATACGCGCCGTTTACAGCCGCCGAAAATTCCGCCGCCGTATCACCCGTATACGCGCCCAAATCCGCGAAAACCTCACTGCCGGACAGCTTGAAAATCCCGCTGTATACCTCCCCGCGCGCAGACGTGCAGTTATTCAGATACTCTATTTTACCGCTTATTTTGAAGTTTATTACATCGGCATATACCTGCCTTGATGGTTCGTCCGCTAACATATTGTAAACGCGCTCGATTTTTTCGGCGTTTTTCAAGCAATAATCATAGGTAAACAAGCCGCCTCCCGCAACGGGGACGTCAGGGGCTAAAAGTGTATATTTCTTAGCCAATTCATTTATTTTACCGCACACGTCACGCCTGTTTGAAGCAAACGCCAATACGATTATAAAGCCGGGATTTAGGTTCGAGGATTGAGGCGTGAGGGAGCTATTTTTACTATCCGCTACATACTGCTCCGTTCCCGCCAGTGTGCGAACCAAATGCCCGGCAAAGGTTTGCCCGCGAACAAATTCATCGCTTGCAAAAACACCCGAAGCGGCTATGCCGTAATCCTCAAAAACGCCCAAAATTTTTTGCGCGCCGTCCCCCATTCCGTATAAAAAGATTGGAAGCGAAGCCCTCTGCAAAAATTCCCAGCAGGTTGTTTTTTCTTTTATAAAGCTTAACATAATACTATTATATCATGTATTTTTAGTTTTTTCAAGAAGGATTTGCTAAAATTAGAAGCTTCGCGGGGAATTTAAGCGGGTAGGTTTGCAAAGTATGACTTGATTTTTTGCAAATCAGCCGAGTGTCAAATGTTACAAAATGGTTACAACCATAATTGCAATAAGTAATATAATTGTATATAATGTTTAAAGTTAACATAAAATGTCAAAATATAGGGGATAAAAGAGAAAAACCAAAGCGGTAATTTTTGGGTAAAACAGGGCTAAATTGTAAAAAACGAGTGCCACTTTGTAAGAAACGAGTGCTACTTTGTAAAAAAATCAGAAAAAACTACAAAGTAGCTCTCGTTTTGATACAAAGTAGCCCTCTTTATTGACAAAGGGTAGTTGAATAGTGTATGATTATATACAGAGGGAAAAACTTCCCCTTTATTTTAGCAAACCTGCCAAGTGATCATAGGTTAGGAATGTTGGAAATAAAAATATTTTTATTTTAAAAGGAGCAATTATTACAATGAGAAATTCAAAATTATCTAAAAAAATCGTGGCGATTGTTGCCGCGGGTGCAATGGTTATTTCTGTGGCTGGTTCGGTTTATGCTAATTCTCCGCCTAAATGCTCAACTCACTCTAACATGACCTTGAATACAACTTATCTCCATGAACACGGAATATGGATAGATTTGATAAGCTGTAACTGCTGCGGTTCTACAGGTTGCAGAATACAAAGGCAAGTTGACCGTTGCACAGCTTATTGCAATTATTGCAGTTATTCTAAAACGGAAACCGTAAGTACCGGAAAGACAAGACATTCATCATGTAACCATTAACAATTAATTTTTTTGAAAATATTAAGCGGTAATAAAAAAGCTTAAAAATGAATTGCCCATATTACCGCTTGAATATTTTCAATTTTTATTTCAAATCGGATTATTGAAAAATCATAAAAGGAGTATCAGCGTGAAAAAGATAATAAGCGTTTTTCTCGGGATTGCATTAATGCTTTTGGTTTCAAGCTGTAAAAATAATAGCGAAAACGGCAGTAATGAAATAAACGAAGCAGATAAAGAAAAGATACCCCCATATGAAATTATTATGAAAAATACAAAAATAAATATTCCTTATTTTCTTACACGCCATGAGGATAAAATTATATTGTCGGGCTTACAGTTTGAGGATAACGCAAGGTGTGCAAGAGCTTACACCTTTGATTCAAACGGCGAATTATTAAATGAAACAGAGCTTTGGCAAACCATTGACGATGACACATTTCCTGTTTATGCTCAATCCGGCGATGTAGATTCAGAAGGAAATATCTGGCTTCTAACCTATTTGGAAGCGAATGATGAAATAACAAACGAGCTTTTTATAAATGGTTACAAATTAATGAAATTTGATAGTGAGGGAAGCTTATTAGACACCGTCAATATCGAAGACTTGGATATTGATGTTCTTGATTATGAAACAAAATTAATTATCGGGAATGACGATAATTTTTATATACACAGTAGCTCCAAGGATAATTTTATCCATGTTTTCGACCCGGGCGGAAACGCCCTTTTTTCTATAACCGAAGAGGAAAGGGTTTCTAATAATGGTATCCTAAAGCTTTCTGACGGAAGAGTTGCCGTGAGCTGCTTACTGCAGGAAATTACAGGTGTGCGGCATGAAATTAGGGTTATTGACGAAATCAATAAGGGGTATGGCAATAAAAAATGGGAGATGGAAAGCCGGTATGCAATCGTTAATTCATCCAATGCGTTCAGTTTGAGCGGCAATGATGTTTATGATATAATGGTAAGTAATGAAGAAGCTCTTTACGGGGTTGAACTCGAAAGTATGACGTATACGGAAATTATCAATTGGAAAGCGCGGGGTGTTGATACTTCGAGAAATTATTTTTATAAGTATCCCGTTTTATTTTCCGATAAATATGTGTACTCTCTTTTGCGCGATGAGCCTACGAATTCCGAGGCTTTGGCTATCGGCACAGTCAGCTTAATTAAGCTGACCAAAGCCGAGGAGCGGCAAACAGAGAGCTTGGGCAAAAAGAAGGTAACACTTTCTGCTTTTCATCTTAGTGACAACATGATAAATGCTATTGCAAACTTTAACAAGGCAAATCCGAATTATCATATTGAAGCTAAAACATACAAGAGCGAAGAGATTTCTTTTGATGATGCAATAAAAGTTTTTAATACTGATATTATATCAGGCAACACTCCCGATATTGTAATTCTTGATGGATTGCCCAACATTTACAGTTATGCTTCTAAGGAGATTTTTGCTGATTTATACGAGCTTATGGATAAAGACCCCGATGTAAACCGCGAGGATTATGTTTCAAATATAATGAAGGCTTTTGAAACAGACGATGAGTTGTATGTGTTCACAACTGCATTTTCAATAATAACGCTTATAGGCAAAACTGTAGATGTCGGCGCGGATATGGGGTGGACATGGGATGATTATAACGCGCTTTTGCTAAAACAGCCTGCGGAAACAATTCCTATAGGTGTTGAGTGGGGGGTAATAAATAATCAAAATTTCCTTGAAATTATGATTAGCGGAAAGCTTAATGATTTTGTCAATTACGAGCCGGGTGAGTGTTATTTTGAAAGCTCTGATTTTATAGAGCTTTTGAAAATTGCAAATAGTTTTCCGGCAGAGGGCAGTTATATTCCCTTCTCAGCCTATAGTGAGGGCAATCCCTTGCTTATGAGGGTTTCCGTTGATAACTTTACTAATTTAAAAAGATATGAGGATATTCATTTCGGTGAGGAAATAACATTTATCGGGTTTCCAACTGAAAATGGGGGCTCGGGAGCAACAGGGATTTCTTATGACAGATTTGCTATTTCAGCAAAAGCGAAAGAACCCGATGGCGCGTGGGAATTTGCAAAATACCTCATAACTGATTTTCAAAACGACATCATTAAAAGCGAATTTGGCTTTCCCGTAAAGAACTCGGCAATTGAGGCAATGGCATTTGAAGCTAAGCAAAAAAGTGCCGACGGCAACCGAAGGGAAATCTCTGTTATTGACGGAAGCAGTGTTTTTATGGCTGAGGTCGGTTTGAATAATGATAAAGATAATCAAAAAGTTCTTGACCTTATACTATCTGTAACAAGCTTTGCAGATAATGAATCCGTTTTAACAGATATAATTATCGAAGAAGCCGCTTACTATTTCGCAGGTCAAAAGTCAGCCGAGGAAACCGCCGCTGTAATCCAAAACAGGGTTGGGCTTTATCTGGCGGAACGGGGTTGAGGGGGTGCAGGTTGTTTTTTTATAAAGCAGCACTTTTTATTGACAAAGGGGTGTCGAATGGTGTATGATTATATGCAGAGGGAAAAACTTCCCCCGCTATTTTGACATACTTTTTTTCACGGAAGGAAAACTATTATGAATAAAAAAATACCCCGTATCTTATTGGCATTAATTATGACATTGCGGCTATGAAATCTCACCGCTCTTCAGAATTGTTAACGCAAATGAGAGAAAATATGACGGCGAAATAAAGGTTGATTCGCTTAATGACGGTAATCGCGGCAGTGTTTATTTTGCGGAAGGCGGCGGTAAATATGATTTACTGCGTTGTGAACGGAATGATATTTATGGTCTTGATTTTGAAAACGGTGCAAGTGAATTGCTTGCAAAAATTGATTATAGAGGTCATTTTGACGGCGGCATAGGATATGCAGTTTACGCTAATGAGAGTGTTTTTACTGTTGAAAATACACATTATTCAGACGAAAATTCTGCAGGCTTTTTGTTTCGCTGAATTAAGTAGTTCTTGATATTTGAAAATAAGTCGGGATGGTTATAAGTCTGGTTTGCGAGAACTGTGGCAGAAGTGTTGAGTTGGATGATACAAAGGTGTGATGCAAAACAGGGTTTCATTAAAAACTAATAATAACGCTCATAGCTTCAGATTAATTTTAAAATATAAAAACAATTTAACCCCGCCATAAAAAACATGGCGGGGTTTTTCATAGGGTGTAGAGTTAATTCTCATAAAAAGCAACCCCCTAATCTATCGTGTTCTTTCTTTAAGCGTCCGCTCAATATCGCGTTTGGCGGCTCTGTCGGCAAGTGCATCGCGTTTATCATGGATTTTTTTACCTTTGCAAAGACCAAGCTGAACCTTTACCAAGGAATTTTTAAAGTAGATTGAAATAGGTATCAAGGTTAAGCCATCTTGCTTAACCCGCCCGTAAAGCTGCATGATTTGCTTTTTACGCATAAGGAGCTTTCGCACTCTCAAAGGCTCGCGGTTAAAGATATTACCGTGCTCATACGGTGATATGTGCATACCCTTGACAAAAAGCTCGCCATTATCAACAGAGCACCAGCTATCCTTCAGATTAACGCCGCCGCCCCGTATTGATTTTACCTCCGTGCCGACAAGCTCAATGCCTGCCTCGAAAGTTTCAATTATAAAATATTCATGCCTTGCCTTGCGGTTTTCCGCAATCGTTTTAAAAGCCGCTTTATTCATAAATTATACCCTCGCCGCAGTTTGATTATAGCATATTTTTTTAGGCTTGTCAATGGTTTTTTAATGCGTTTTATCGGCAAATTTCTTATATAAGCTTTTTATATTCACGCCTAACGATTCACATTAGGATTATCCGTCCTACCCAACAGGTAATCTATTGATACGTCTAAATATTGTGCGATAAAACCCAATTTATCGGCGGACGGCATAGAATTCTTCCTGCTCATATCCGTCAAAAGGCTTTGATTAAAGCCAAGCTCAATAAGCATTTTATTAGCAGAATCACCTTTTTCTTTTAGTAGCCTCAATATTAACAACCTAACCCCTTGTGCACTATTCACAAATTTTCACGCCTTTTTAATAATAAATAACGATTTTTAGGAAATTTCCAATAAAACTATTGACATTTGGATATTTCTGAATTATAATATATTTATGCAATGTTATATTAAGCTTATATTGTGTAGCTTCTATTATACACCATAAGCAAGCAAAATTCAATACACTTTTTTCTAACAGCGCATTGACATGTAGGGGACAGGCTTGCCTGTCCCGCCAATGGCAACGTGATGTGTTTTTTTGTGTGCAGGACGGGCAAGCTGTGTGGGACGGGCAAGCCCGTCCCCTACAGGGTAAAATTCTGACCTATTGCACAGGTGGAAATTTCTTGTAGGGGCGACCGCCCCGGTCGCCCGAATACTCCGCTATTTATTCTTTCGCCTGTCCTTTCGGGCGACCGAGGTGTTTGCTGTGTTCTAACGATTCACATTAGGATTATCCGTCCTGCCTAAAAGATAATCTATTGAGCAATCAAGGTAATCCGCTATAATTAAAATTCTGTCTGCCGATGGGATTTTACCGTTTTTAATATGCCTCATTGTATCCTTGTTTAATTGACAGTCTGTAAGCATTTTATTTACAGTTATATTTTTTTGTTTAACTAAATCATTAATTAAATGGGTGGTTGTTTGACAATTAAACATAAACGCCCTACCTTTTTTATGCAACATGCTGATTTTTCGCAATTATGCTAAAAACTGTTGACATTCGCATATTTGCGAATTATAATAAATATATAGAATAACAATAAGGAGGAAAAAACCATGCAAGAAAAAATCATGCAAGCCCTCGATGAGTTTATCGCCGAGTTGGTATGCTTGACTACATGCGAATACCATAAAACGGGGGAGTATAAGCTTTGGCAGGAAAAAATAGACCGAATGTATGTCGATTGCGAAGGCGAGTTTACACCCAGTCAACTCTCATTCGTCAACGAGTGCTTTGACCTTATGACCTGTGTATATAACAGAGAAACCGAATACGCGTTTAGAAGAGCCTTTAGTTACAGCGTTTTTTTATTAAAACAAGCGGGGGCTTTATAAACCATTGAGTATTTTCATACCAATTCTGATTCTTCCAACATAAGTTTCTCTAATCGGATTATATCGGGGAAGCCAATGCTCCGTGTAAAAGCCCCCGCCGACCGGCGGCAGGGGCATAATTTTCGAGCCTTTTTTTGTACCCCGCTCCGGTGTGCGGCGAAAATTTGTCGAGCCTTTTTTTAAATACCCCGCTCCGGTATGCGGCGAAAATTTTCACAGGCTTTTCAGCTTGCGATACACTTATATTATACAGTGTAAAAACAAATATGTCAATAGTTAAGAAAATATTTTTTTATGCGTTTGCTGTGTTCTAACGATTCACATTAGGGTTATCCCTGCGGCGTTCCTTGACGGCTTCAGCCTTGACTACAGCCTTGCCGTCATCGTCTAAGCTCCTGTAAATATCAATTAATTTTTTTTCATCATCGTTCAAAGGCTCTGCTGATTCAATCGTTTTTTTTAGTGAGATTGGATTATCAATTATTCCCAAAACATAATCGGTGCTTAAATCAAGATTTTTGCTTAATTGAATAATCGATTCCGCATTAGGAACTTTTTCTCCGTTTAACCAAAACCTCACCGCTCCCTCGCTAACATCAGAGTATGCGGCTATTTTAGCATTAGTAAGGGAATACTTTTCTTTTACCTCTTGAAGTCTTTCGTTAAAATTCACAAAACTCACCCCTAATTTTTTACGTCCAAAATCGAAATTTAGTATTGACAATCGTACTATAGTTTGATATAATATAATTATTGTACTTCTATTATATACCATAAGCAAGCAAAATTCAATACACTTTTTTCTAAAAGCCCTACAATAACAATAAGGAGGAAAAAACCATGCAAGAAAAAATCATAGAAGCCCTCAATGAGTTTATCGCCGAGTTGGTATGCTTGACTACGTGCGAATACCACAAAACGGGGGAATATAAGCTTTGGCAGGAAAAAATAGACCGAATGTATGTCGATTGTGAAGGCGAGTTTACACCTAGTCAACTCTCATTCGTCAACGAGTGCTTTGACCTTATGACCTGCGTGTACAACAGAGAAACAGAATATGCGTTTAGAAGAGCCTTTAGTTACAGCGTTTTTTTGTTAAAGCAAGCGGGGGATTTATAAACGTGCGGTTACAACACAAACATCAAAAAAAGCACAATATATGTAGGCTTTACATTCTTTTGAAGCAACAAGTATACCAAGCCGTAAGCCACCGAACATGCCGCAAGGTAAACCCCTGTAGATAAATCCTTAGTAAATATATGAGCCAGTCCCCATAATAATCCGCATAGGATTCCGCCCCAAGGGATATTGTCTTTCTTAAGGACCAATTCGCCGAATTTCTGCCCGTAAACAATGATGGATACAAACAAAGAAACCTCAAAAACATAGTAGATATATTGCCCGATAAACATAATTACAGCTAGGTTGCCATACATATTTCTCGTATACAAAAATTCCGCTAACGGCTTAAACCTCATATCCCAAAACAAAATCTGACCGATAACAGCGGCTATAAGCAACGCCAAAACAATAATCCAATTTTTAAGCGGAGCACGCGATTTATTTTCAAAGACATTATAGCCTTGTCTTTTCGCCAAAGAATACAAACCGAACACGCCCGCCCCCCACGCAACGCAGGTAGCCCCCCAATGTATAAGCATAACCGAAGCCCCGTGAGCTTCAATCATCACCTCAAAATCCATAGTGCCGTAAGCTAGGGATTCAACGAATAAAACCAAAACCTCCAGCCCCAGAAACAAAAACGCAAGGATTGCCATACCAAGGTATGAAATTGGTTTTTCTTTCATTTTAGACATAATTCCTCAACCTCTTTCCGAGTTAAGCCTGTCATACGCACAACTCTCTCTACTGAATCGCCATCGGCAAGTAAGTTTTGGGCGATTATAATATTTCGTTTGCGTTCTGCATAAGCCAAAGCCGAAGCTTCATTAATTTTTGCCAGCTGACGAAGTCTTGCAATTTCCTTAAATTCCGGCGTGACAGTTACCGTTTTATATGCACTAATCGCTTCTTGCATTTCCTCGACCTCCAATGCTTCAATTTGGTTTAAATCTTCTTCAGTTTTCGCTTTGAATAATGCAAGCCATAGTCTAAGTCTGTCAGTTTTTGACAAATTTTCGACTGGCAACTTCGGCAGTTCAAAATAATGCAAGCAGAATTTGTCTGTCAACTGCGTATGTCGGTTTACTTCAAGTGCATGAAATTCCGAATGAAAGCCGTCATAATCGCCAAACATCGTGAAATTTACAATACTTATGACAATCGTCTTAGTCAAATCAGAATAGGTATCGCCCGCTTGCAAAGATGTGGAATATTCCCTTGCCCAGTAGTATAGGCTTCTCTCAGGGAAGTCGCCCGCATTGTCAACTTGGACTTCAAGGTCAACACGCTGACCGTTCACCACCATATTTATATCAAGTCGGCAAAACTTATCGCCGAGTGTTTCGGGAGGAATTTCGGCATTGCGGATTTCAAATTGCTCAATGCTGTCGGGAGCAAGATTAAGCAATGTCGCCACAAGACTTTTTAGGAGTTTAACATGTTTGGTGAAAATCATTTTAAACAGCAGGTCGTAAGTGAATTTGTATTCAAGTTCAGTCATAAATACAGCCCCCTTTATTAAGCATATATGTATTATGTTTCACTTTCAACCCCCAAAGGCTTAACGCATAGTATAACAGACAGAACAGTTTGAAATAAAAACAGGGCTATAAATCCGGGGTTGCCCATATTGGGGGAGAAGTTCATAACGAGCGTATTTTGGAAGCCGTGAAACAGAGTGCATAACAATACGCTTTTTGTCAGCTTATAAATTGCAGTCAGGGTAAAAGCCGTTGCTGTAACCGGGAGCAGGTAACCCAGAAAATTGCCTGCCGTAAGGAAGTTATTCGGGAGAAAGAAGTAGGGGAGATGCCATAAAGCCCAAATACCGGCGACGATTAAGACGGATAGGAGAATATTAACCTTTTTCTCAAAAGCGGGCTGTAGATAAGCGCGCCATCCGCCCTCCTCCATGCCGCCGCCAAAAAGAATTTGAGTACCCCAAGCGGCAATAAACATCGATAAGGTAATGCCACCGCCGGATTGCCCAAACAGATAAAAAGTCAGAAACTGGATAATAAAGAGAAAAATGACAACTGCATACGGTACTAAGCGAGGCTTATCCCCTAAAATAAATCGGAAAAAATTCTTTTGCTTAAATAAAGATTCCCGCATTAAGAACATCGAGGCTAACAAGGGCGAGGCACTCTCCAGAAAATCCGCTAAACGAAGCACCGCTTCCCCTAAAGCAGTTTCATAACCGAACCAAGGCTGATAGGCTAAAAAAACCGCACATATCCATGTAATTGAAAATGTAATTGCGATAAATATTAGGGGTTTGTATATTATCTGCTTTTCCTCCATTGAAATTTAATTCCTTTCAGGCACTAATGAGGTGCAAATATTTCAACACTCAATGCTAAATCAAACTTTCAATTTCTTTAACCGAAAGACCTGTAAGTTTTTCAATAATGTCAAAAGGCATATTTTCATTAAGCATATTACCGGCAATATCAAATTTTTCTTCTTGTCTGCCCTCTTTATGCCCCGCGTCATGAGCAGCGGACAATGCAGACAGTTCTTCTCGTAGTGCATTTTCACGCGCTTCGGTAGTGCGGATAAAGTTTGGGTCACGATTAAGCCGCCTAACTTCATCTACAGCTTTTTTAATTTCACTAACTGACACGCTTTCCAACGCCGCAATTTTTTCTTCGGAGTCAGCACTAATCAGATTAAGCCATAATTCGATGTTACTTTTAGAGTTCTCAAGTGATGGGATTTTACCTAATTCAAAAAAGTGGATTACTTTTTTATCACTTAATAACTCATGGCGACATATCTCCATGTTCATAAAAACGGAGTGATAATTTTGGCACTCAAACACAGGATAATCAACGATATTGATTAAGACGGTTTTCGGGATTTTAGCGTAATTTTCGCCTTTGTGCAAGCGTGTGAACATCAAACTTGAATAATATTCGGCACGTGCTTGAAAATCATCACGTTTATAGCATTGTATTTCAATGTCGATTTCCTGTTCGTCAACTTTAATCCGCAAATCAAGCCTGCAAAACTTATGTTCTACTTCATTAGGCAGTATCTCATTCGGACAAAGTGTTACATCTTTTGCTTCAAATCCCAACGCCGCAGAAACCAAAGACTTCAATAAATCCAAATTCTCGGAAAAAATCTTCTTAAACGCAACGTCAATTTTAGGCTTTACTCGTAGTTCAGTCATGGCAAAAACCCCCTTTTTAGTGGTTAGTGAGTAGTGAGCAGTGATTACCACTCACTGCTCATTACTCACTACTAATCCCTAACTTAATACATTCCGCCCATTCCTCCCGGCATTGCGGGCATGGGGTTTTCTTCTTTTATATCGGCTACCAAGCACTCGGTGGTGAGCACCATAGCGGCGACAGATGCGGCGTTTTCCAAAGCGGAGCGTGTAACCTTTGTCGGGTCTACGATTCCGGCGGGGAGCATGTCAACGTAAACTTCGTTGTAAGCATCAAAGCCGTAACCCGGTTTGCGTGAACGGATAATTTTATCAATAGCCACGCTTCCCTCTAATCCCGCGTTTGCGACAATCTGGCGGGTAGGCTCTTCTAAAGCTTTGAGCACAATCTGCGCGCCTGTCTTTTCATCGCCGGAGAGCTTCTCAATCAGCTTAGATACAGGGTTGATTGCATTGACATAAGCAATCCCGCCGCCCGCTACTATGCCTTCCTCGACCGCCGCCTTGGTTGCGGCTAAAGCGTCCTCTATGCGGAGCTTCTTCTCTTTCATCTCGATTTCGGTAGCCGCGCCGACCTTGATAACGGCGACACCGCCCGAAAGCTTGGCAAGTCTTTCTTGAAGCTTCTCTTTGTCAAAGTCAGAGGTGGTGTCCTCTATTTGAGCCTTGATTTGAGAGATTCTGCTTTGGATTTCCTTTTTATCGCCCGCGCCGTCTACAATTATGGTGTTCTCCTTAGAGATTTTAACCTGCTTTGCGCGCCCTAACTGCGAAACGTCGGCTTCTTTCAGCTCTAAGCCGATTTCCTCGGTTATAACCTGTCCGCCTGTTAAAATGGCAATATCTTGAAGCATTTCCTTGCGCCTGTCGCCGAAGCCGGGGGCTTTGACTGCTACGCATACAAAAGTGCCTCTAAGCTTATTGAGAATCAGAGTATTAAGAGCCTCGCCCTCAACATCCTCCGCGATAATCACAAGCTTTTTGCCGGATTGCACAATCTGCTCCAAAAGCGGCAGAAGCTCTTGCACAGATGAAATTTTCTTATCGGTAATTAAAAGATAAGCATCGTCAATTTCAGCTTCCATTTTATCCGCGTCCGTTACCATGTAAGGGGTGATATAACCCCTGTCAAACTGCATACCCTCTACTACTTCCGAGTATGTCTCGGCTGTTTTTGATTCCTCTATGGTAATAACGCCGTCGGCGGTCACTTTATCCATAGCCTCGGCAATCAGCTTGCCTATAGCCTCATCAGATGCCGAAATCGCGGCTACGCTTGCAATATCCTCCGAGCCCTTTACGGGGGTTGTGTTTGAAGCGATTGCCTCAACAGCCGTATTAACGGCTTTGGCAATGCCTTTCTTTATGATTACGGGGTTTGCTCCGGCGGCGATGTTTTTCATCCCCTCGCGGATAATAGCTTGTGCCAGCAATGTAGCCGTTGTAGTACCGTCGCCTGCTACATCGTTTGTTTTGGTAGCGACTTCTTTGACAAGCTGCGCGCCCATGTTCTCAAAAGCGTCTTCAAGCTCAATTTCCTTTGCGATGGTTACGCCGTCATTGGTAATAAGCGGCGAGCCGAATTTTTTGTCGAGCACGACATTTCTGCCTTTCGGTCCAAGCGTTACCTTTACGGTATCGGCAAGCTTGTCTATGCCGGCAAGTAACGCGTTGCGCGCTTCAATGCCGTAAATAATATCTTTAGCCATAATAAATTCCTCCAAAATTATTTTTTTATTGTCTTAACTATTCCACCACGGCAAGAATGTCGCTCTGACGAAGAATGGTATATTCAACCCCGTCAATCTTCACCTCTGTGCCGCTGTATTTGGATATAAGCACCTTCTGCCCTTTCTCGACGTTCATTTTAACCTCTTTTCCGTCGACTATGCCGCCCGGTCCTACCTCTACTACTTCGGCTACCTGCGGTTTTTCTTTTGCCGAGCCGGCAAGGATAATGCCGCTCTTGGTGGTTTCTTCCGCCTCGGTCATCTTAATGACAACTCTGTCTGCAAGCGGTTTAATGGTCATAAAATTCAAACTCCTTCCGATTATATCTGTTATTTAAACAATGTATTAGCACTCGTTTGTTAAGAGTGCTAATACTATTTTACCAGTTTTATAAGAAAAATCAAGTCTATTTTTAATAAAACCTAAAACTTTGTATGATTGCACAAAATTTATTGAGAAATATTGTAAAAATCTCCGATAATTATTAGCAAATATCTTTGCAAAATAGTTCCCGAGGGGCTATTGCGTATATCAAGCCGTGCCGCTTTTCAGCTCGGAAATAATATTAACAAACCCATCGACATCGCCGAAATCTTTATAGATGGATGCGAACCGCACATACGCAACCTGGTCGATTTCCTTTAAAGCGGCAAGAACCATATCGCCGATTTCGGCGGTTGTGATTTGGGTCTGCATTTGATTCACGTAATGATTTTCTATACTGTCGGCAATTTTATGCAGAACATCAAGCCCGACAGGGCGTTTTTTTACCGCGTTTGAAAGCCCCATAACAAGCTTGCTTTTATTAAAAACCTCAATTGTATTGTCCTTTTTCAGCACAAAAAACACCGGGGCTTCAACCGATTCATAGGTCGTAAAGCGTTTTCCGCAGCTGGAACATTCCCGCCTGCGCCGCTTTTTCCCCTCCGCAGGGCGCGAATCCGTCACCTTAGTATCTTCAAAGCCGCAAAAAGGACATCTCATAATCATTTCCTCCTAAGGGATTTTTTTATAACTATACTATAACATTTTATGGTTGAAATGTCAAGTGTTAATGCTTGTTCTATTACTGCTGTTTTGGAATTTGTGTGTTTGGTGTGCATGGGTAATGCAGCAAAAAAACCCGCAGAATCCGCCGTAACAACGCGATTCTGCGGGTTTTTCTAATGTTTCGCACAACAAAAAAAGTGTGCTTTACATGGCGGAGAAAGAGGGAATTGAACCCTCGCGCCCTTTTACAGACCTACTCCCTTAGCAGGGGAGCCCCTTCACCGCTTGGGTATTTCTCCGCGTGGTTTTTATTTTATACATTAGTAAAAGCTGAAAAAATTGGCGGAGGAAGAGGGATTCGAACCCCCGTGGGCTTGCACCCTAACGGTTTTCAAGACCGCCCCGTTATGACCACTTCGGTATTCCTCCGCTTTTTCAAAACCATGACTTAATATATTTTATCATAAAATAGTTTGCGTGTCAAGGGTTTATGTAAATTTTTTTAAATATTTTTGAAACATTCCCGCAGTAATTTTTAATAAAAGCATATATGGCGCGCCAAAACACCTATTGCACTAAATTAGCGGGTCGCATCAAACGCGACCCGCTAATTTAATTTCGTGCAAAGCCTTTGGGCTGAAGTATTACAAATCGCTAATCCGCCGCGACTGACTTGGGCTTGCCGTTAAAATGAATCTCAACCGAAATGGCATCGGGGGCGTTTGAATTTCCGCCGCCTTCGGTAATCTTAGCAAGCGTAACTTTGCCGGAAACGATTTCGCCGTTGGGGTAGATAATCATAAAGTCCGTCTTGCGCGCTTCTCCGTAGTTATTTTTTACGGTGTCCGAGAAGATATAGTCCTGAGCGGGGTCTCCGTAAATTCTAACGCCGGACAGGGTAACGGAAAGCTGACCGCCCGTCACCTCGGTGGAGGAGTATCCCCTGTCCCCTAAGTAAGAGCCTTGATAAACGGACTCTTTGAGCGACTTCCCTATTTTATCAAAGCCCTCCGAAACCTCCGCCCAAACCTGCTCTTCGCCCCGCGGCGCGGTGTTAATTTTTAAGGTATAATCAAAATTAAGTGCCAACATAAAAAAACATCCTTTCAATTGATTTAATTAATTTTCTGCCTTTCGCCATAAAGACAAACGGGGCTGGGCACCCCGCCTAAGACCGACCTCAATGTGATGAAGCCCCCGCCCGTGAAAAAGCGGCGTTACGGAGCAAGCCGTAAAAATGCAGTCCCCAAAAGAAATCTCCTGCCCTACAGAAAATTCAAAGCCCGGGGGGGAACTGTTTTTACAGTCGTAAATGAGAACCCCGCAGGTTTTGTCATCACCGTTCAAAGGGTCGGTCAGCGAATAATCAAGCCTCACAAACCGCAGAACAGCGTCATCGGAAAACTCATCCTCGCCAAAGGAATTATGCTTTAACGGAGTTCTTACCTTCGCCGAATGAATGAGAAAATTTTTAGGAATCGCTTTTATAATATCACCTCCCTTCAAAAAAATTCCTTATATATAAAAAAGCCCGCCCTTAACAGGCGCGCTTTACTGATTATGATTATAGCATAGTTAAATAGTAACATGCAATCACCAAAATACGTTTTGCCAAATAACACGCCTTTACGTTTACCTGACGCTAACAAAAAAGATAATTCGTTGACAAACCGAAAAATAAATGATATGATAAATATATGGAAAATATGCTCGCTCAGAGTTTCCGAAGGGCTATTATGATGAAAATATTATTGGGGGGCGATGGCGTGAAAATTCTTATAGTTGAGGATGAAACTGTGCTGAGGAAAGCATTGGCGAAAGGTTTTCAAAAACATGGGTACACAATAGATGTTGCTGAGGATGGTGAACAGGCGTTAGATATGTATTTTGATAATCAATATAATCTTGTCGTGCTTGATTTGAATCTGCCTAAAATAGACGGATTGGAAGTTCTGACCGAAATCAGAAAAGAAAATAAAGAAATCCCCGTCTTAATCCTTTCGGCAAGGAGCGAAGTCAGTGATAAGATAATGGGGCTTGATATGGGGGCAAATGATTATCTCGCCAAACCTTTTCATTTTGACGAGCTTGAAGCAAGGGCACGGGCATTGTTACGGAGAAATTTCAAAACTGCCGACACTATTATATCAAACGGCGATATACAGCTTGATACAGCATTAAAAAAGGTATTGTGTAATGACACGGAGATTTCGTTAACCAAAAAAGAATACGGTATATTTGAATACCTAATGTTAAATAAAGGCAGAGTCATAGGCATAAATGAACTGATTGAATCGATATGGGAAGATGCTGATATGTTTTCAAACTCTATAAAAGTACACATCAATTCCATGAGAAAAAAATTACCGGACGGAATAATCAAAAATGCGAAAGGACAAGGTTACTATGTGGAATAAATTATCTTTGCAAATAAAAATAACTTTTCTGACGGCATTAATATTAACGGTTATGTGCATAGCTTTCGCCGTCATATCCGTTTTAAATACAAATGTTTTTTATGAGCCTATAGCGGTTGCCCACGCTAGGGCACTGATGGCGGAAGAGGAGAATCCGGGCGAAGTAGTCATCATAAAAGCACCGCATCAATCCGATGAGCAGGTAAGAATTAAAATTGCGGGCGAAATATATACAGATTCTCGAAGTAAATTTAAAATCCAGAGCGTAATATCGGCTATCGCTATAATTTTGTCCGGCACAATTTTGTCATATTTTATCACAGGGCGGACATTGAAACCGCTTAATACTCTTACCGATAAAATAGAGGAAATAAATGAAAATAATTTGAACACACAGCTGATTACGATGTTAGGCGGCGGTGAAGTCGCAAGGCTGACAAATTCGTTTAACAGTATGCTCGTAAAGCTTGACAGGGCGTTTTGTGCCAAAAAGCTGTTTGCGTCAAACGCCGCACATGAGCTGAAAACGCCCCTTGCCAATATACTGACCAACATCGAGGTCATGCAGATGGATGAAAATCCGAGTGCGGAGGAATATAAGGAAGTAATTGACATAACAAAAGAAAACATTGAGCGGCTGACAGTTTTGGTTCAGGATTTATTACGGTTTAATTCGGATATTGACAACGAATTATGCGAAAACATAAACACCGATGTGATGTTTGAAAAAATAATATCGGATTTGTCAAAAAGTATAGCCGATAAAAATATAACGATTATAAGCAACGGAAATATAGCTCTGTACGGCGAAAAAACTTTATTGGAGAGGGCTTTTTTCAATCTTGTGCAGAATGCCGCAAAATATAATAAAGAAGGCGGGGAAATAAAAATAACCGCCGCAAATGATACGATTGTGATTGAAGACAGCGGAATCGGCATACCCTCGGAGTGCCTGCCGCAAATCTTCGACCCTTTTTACTGCGCGGATAAATCCCGCTCACGTAAGCTGGGCGGTAATGGATTGGGTCTTAGTATCGCAAAACAGATTTTTGATAAGCATGATATAAAAATTACTGTTTCGAGCGAGATAAATAAAGGCACAAAAATTTTTTTAAAAATAATTTCTTAAACCCTAAATTCTTAACCGTTTCTTAACTTTCCGTGTGTTATAATTAATACATAAGAGAAAAACACAAAAAAATTAAAAATAACACGGAGGGTTTTTATTATGAAAAAGAGAGAACTATCAGGTTTATGTGCATTGCTGTTATCGCCGGCATTATTGTTTACGGGGTGCTCCCACCAAACTGCCGCCGCAGACAACTCAAAAGCAGCAACGGCTCAAATTACCCGCGGCGACCTTGTATTGGGACTTAGCACAGACGGAAAGGTAGCACTTCCCGTAAGCAATTTAAATTTCGGCGTAACGGGGGAGATAAGCGAGATTTATGTGTCCGTCGGAGATACGGTGAAAGCGGGGGATTTGCTTGCTGAACTTGACTCTTCAAGCTACTTGTTCGCCATTGAAAGTGCTAACAATAATCTTAACAAATCCCAAACCGCCTATAACAATGCGGTAAGTCAGTACAACTACAGCGTGTTGAGTGATAAGAGTGAAATGGATAAACTCAGGCGGGACATAAATAATGGGTTCGATGATTATGTTTATCAAACGGCAATTGACGATGCGAGAACGGCTTTAGAGCGAAAAGAGGAGGAACTGAAAAAAGCCAAGGCAAAAGCCACCGAACCATTCGATTCCTATGTATATAATAATCACATAGAGGATGCAAAAAGGAATCTGAAAAACAAACAAAACGAATTTGACGAGGCTAAAAATCAGCTTTCGGGTGATTTTGACGATTACACCTACCAAAACGCAATCAATGAGGCAAGCATTAACCTTGAACGCAAGAAAGCCGCATTGAAAGAAACAGAAAAAAATTCTAAAACCCAAAGCAACAGGACGTTAGATGACGCACAAGAAAAGTATGACCGCAAAAGCCAAGAATATTATGATGCTTTGTACGGCTACGACATTGCGATATATAACCTCGGCTCAACCGAAAAAGAAATTTTGGAAGCACACAAGAAAGTAACGACTGCTAAAAATGAGCTTGATGATGCACAAAAAGAGCTTGAAAGGATTCGGGAAGACGGCAAAAGTGCAACAACATCAAATTCCGAAAGTGCCGCTGTAAAAAGTGCGAAGCAAGCGGTTGAAGATGCGGAGCAACAATTGAAAAAGGCACGCACCGACCTGTTGAGAGCCGCTTGCGAAAATGACGAGAGCATTAAAAGTGCTTACAATAAGGCGAAGGATGCACTTGAAGAAGCGGAAGCCGCTTTAGAAAGAGCCCAATTGGATAAGACACACGCTAAGAAACAGGCGGAAGATGACAGCAAAGAAAAATTGGAAAATGCAAAACTGGCTTTCACGGATGCGAAAGTTAATTTAGAAAAGGCACTCACAAATCTTCAAAGAGCCCGTGCCGATTACGATAGCAAATCAGCCGACAATCTCATCGACCTGCAATTAAAAGAGCTTAGTGCAGATATGAATAAAAATTCAAACGCCACAATCGCAACCGCCGAATTTGCTTTGCAGGAAGCCGGGCTGAATACTCTTGAAGCAAATAATGACCTTGAAAACGCCAAGCTTTATGCCCCTATTGACGGACGAATTTTAAGCATCTCTCAAGGGGTTGGCGAAACGGTGTCCTCACAGAACAACAACAGCCAACTTCCTATGGCTTTCGGCACAAGCGGCAGCGGGAACAGCTTTATAACCCTATGCGATGTATCACAAATCTATCTGACCGCAAACATAACGGAGGGCGATATAATAGGAATTTCCGAGGGGCAAACGATTCAGGTGACTGTCGATGCTGTAAGCGGTGAGGTTTTCTACGGCAAAGTCGTAAATGTTGACAGTATACCGACAACCGATTCCAATGGGATTACAACTTATACCGTAACCTGCCTGCTCGACGACACCTCCGATGTTATAAAGGACGGCATGAACGCTTATATAACATTCGTCAAAAAAGAATTAAATGATGTTTTATTAGTTCCTAACAAAGCGGTATTTATTGAGGACGGCTCGCAGTATGTCAACGTGGTAAAAGAAGACGGAAGCTATGAAAAACGCAAGGTGGTTTGCGGTCTTTCAAACGGTGTTTTAACGGAAGTGACAGAGGGGCTTGAAGCCGGAGAAACCGTACTGTCGGGAAGGGGCGACAGATAATGAAATTTGCCGAAATTGTACGAAGCATATTTTTAAGTATAAGTGCGAATAAGGTGCGGGTTCTTATGACCTCTTTAGGGATTATTATCGGGACGTTCACAATTATTATGGTCGTAGGAATCGGTAAAGCGAGCGAAGATGCGGTAGAGGAGCAGTATAAGCGGTTGTCCGTTGAAACAATTACGATTGCACGCAATGCGGCATCGGGACCTATGCGTATCGGCGGCAATACTGCGGCAAACAAATCTCTTACAAAGGATTTAGCCGAGGATATGCCTGATTCGCTCACATATGTCGAAAAAGTCGGCGTGAGTACATCTATCAGTTCCCCTGTTGTATACGGTTCTCAGTCGGAAACGGTAAGTATTCTCGGAATCACGGAGGATTACGCCGATATTACGAACCTCAATGTAGAATCCGGCGAGATGTTTACTGATCAAGATGGGGTTTTACGCAACCGATACGCTGTATTAGGCTATAACATTGCCGAGAGTTTGTTCGGGGAGGATTTCGGAGATGTGATAGGCGAAAAGGTTCAAATCAAAGGTCTGACCTTTACGGTAACCGGCATTTTAGAGAGAATCGGAGGAAGCGGCGGCATTTCCTCCGGCGGCAGAAACACAGCGGCTTCACCTGACGATTCGGTTTTTATCCCTTATGAAGTTGCGGTAAGATATACGTCGGGCGGGTCGAGTGCAACGGTAACGAGTTCGGGAGGAGTCAGAATGACTTCAGGGTTGCCGGAAACAACATTTGTAGCTTTAGCGACAAGCATAAAAGATGTTGATGCGGCGATTACGGAAATACAAGATTACATTTATGACATCACGGGCGACTACACCTCATACAACGTAACCGATGCGGGAAGTATTCTCTCTGCCGCACTTGAAACATCAAATACTATGAGTGCGTTGCTTTTGGTGGTAGCAGTAATTGTCTTAATTGTCAGCGGGATTGGGATTATGAACGTAATGATGGTCGCCGTTAAGGAGCGCACGAGAGAGGTTGGCATACTTAAAAGTATCGGTTCTTCCCGCTCGGTTATACTCATGCTGTTTTTGTTTGAAGCGGTGTTCATCAGCGTATGCGGCGGATTGGTAGGAGCGGCAGCAAGCTATTTCGCTCCGGCTCTGCTTGTATATTTACACTCGGATTTCTCACATTCCCTAAGAGGGCTTTTGCTCGGATTTATGTTTTCTGTAGCAACAGGGGTATTCTTCGGATATTATCCGGCGCATAAAGCATCAAAGCTTGCTCCCATTGTTGCATTGAACGCAGATTAAAAATTAAAAAATTAAAATTTTACGGAGGTTTTTATAATGAATACGACTAAAAAAATTAACTTTATGATTGCGGCAGGATTGACGGCGGCAATGATTTTAAGCGGCTGTACCGCAGGTGCTGCGGAGAAGACAGAATCCGGCGACATGAGCAACATGATGGTTGCGGGCGAAAACGAAGCACACAACATAACTGTCGGCAAAATTTCAGAGATAATCGGGAACATGATTATTTTTAACGAACTCGAACCTATGAGCGTTAATCCGCCCGAAGACGGTGAACAGACCAAAAATTCCAATAAAATGGTTAACGGCGGAGCAGAACGCACTTATAAGGACGAGGACATTGAAATCATAGTTCCTGCCGGTACGCCGGTTATGGAAATGTCATTTTCGGAGGACGGTGCTAAAGAAACAGAAATTAAACTTGAAACTTTAAAATCCGGCGATATGATTATGGTTACTTACGCATCTGATGGGAAAACGATTGAAAAAGTGACAAAACAACCGGGCGGTGTCATGAAGCAGGGACAGGGACAAAAAATTACTTTCGGTGAAAACGGAGGCGGCGGCATGGGGCAAGGACAAGGACAAGTAATCACTTTCGGCGGAAACGGAAACGGAGGCGGTAGTCAATGAGTTGTGATGTGACTAAAGCGATTATAGAAATCAAAAACATAAAAAAGGTCTACGGTAAAGGCGACAACAAAGTAACTGCACTTAACGGAATAGATATGACGGTTCACGAAGGCGAATTTGTTGCAATTTTAGGACCGTCAGGGTCGGGAAAATCAACTCTGATGAACATAATCGGTCTTATGGATAACTTTGACAGCGGAGAATATTATTTAGACGGAATTGACATTGCAAAGGAAAAAGAGCATACTTACGCTAAAATCCGCAACAGTAAAATCGGGTTTATTTTCCAAAAGTATAATCTTATTCCTCAATATACCGCACTTTACAATGTCGCTCTGCCTATCATGCTCCAAGGGGAAAGCTATAAGACAGCAAAGATTAAGTCTTATGATATGCTCAGCCGTGTAGGTTTAGAAAAACGCATAAAGCATAAACCCTCCGAACTTTCAGGCGGACAACTTCAGCGAGTTGCCATCGCCCGTGCACTCATAAGCAACTCCCCGCTAATCCTCGCCGACGAACCCACAGGTGCGCTTGACCAAAAAACAGGGCATGAAGTTCTCGACATCTTGAAAGAACTCAACAAGGAACACAAAACAATTATTATGATTACTCACGACCCTAAAATTGCCGCAAGAGCAGGCAGGGTTGTTAGGGTTGAGGATGGTATGATTATTTGAAAAGTTTTTTACAAGGAGGAAATCTCAGCTATTTGTCAATTCACCGATACATTTTAAAGCGGCGGTCATATAATGACCGCCGCTTTAAAGTGCAGGGAAACCGCCGTATTTTCAGTAGTTTTATTATTTCGTATTTTTGTTATTGCATGTTACTATTTAAGTGTGGTATAGTTATAGTAGAGAAGGTCGCTTGAAAGGGGGCGGGCTTTTTTATTTTTATATTTTTTTTGCAAATGGGTTGCAAAATTTGGGAGAATAGGTTATAATT